>Ga0209096_1000458_pt1 | contig 55534 bp, 51 predicted proteins | sample AD_UKC034_MetaG_FD_184407 | JGI IMG/M metagenome (GOLD analysis project Ga0209096, IMG submission 184407) | Active sludge microbial communities of municipal wastewater-treating anaerobic digesters from USA - AD_UKC034_MetaG (SPAdes) (version 2) | ecosystem: Engineered > Bioreactor > Anaerobic >...
GGGGTCTTCCAGATGCGCACCGAAGAAAGCAAGCTGATGGACGACCTGCGCAGGAAAGCCGTATCGGTAGCCGACGGCATGGAGCTTTCTGTAAGGTATGTAATAACCGGCAAAGACACTGCAAATGCCGAAAAGCTGGTTAAAAAGTTCGAGAGCAAGGAACGGGTCCAGGGAAGCGCCATATACGACAAGGAAGGAAAGCTGATCGCTGTCACCGAGAGGTTCAAAGACTGGAAAGACATCGAAAAACTTCACCACAGATCGATCCTGAGGAACAAGCGGCCTCAAAGCTCGGTGGCCAGGTTCCAAAAATATTATGTTTACACCTACACCGCTCCTGTGCTGGATGACGATGACAATATCCTCGGCCTGGTGGAGATCATATACGACACTTCCTATGTATTCGCGCGCACCAGGGAGATGTGGACAGCCATAATAGTGACCCTGATAGTCCTGTGCTCGCTCCTCCTGGCCATATCGCTTTACCTGCAAAACAGATTCATCTCCCAGCCTATACAAAAGATGACCACATGGTTCAGGCATTTTCAGAAAGGCGAGCATAAAAAGATCGAGAGGCCGGAAGACAAGGGAGAATTGGGAAAGCTGGCCGAAGAGGTAGAGCAGATAGCCCTGGACATCAAGATAGCAAAGAAAAGCATGTCCACAAAAGCCGAAAAACGCCTGAAAAAGGATGAGTTCTGGACCGAAATAAAACTCAGGGACCTGGTCCATTACAAGCTTGGAGACAACGTGCTCTTTGTGGTCTCTAACAGGGAGCCTTACATGCATGTCACCGACAAGACCACAGGCAAGCCGAAATGCGTAAGGCCCGCCAGCGGCGTGGTAACTGCCATAGACCCCATCCTGCGCGCATGCGGGGGCACCTGGGTGGCACTGGCAAGCGGCGATGCGGACAAGGATTTTGTGAACTCTAAGAACAAGCTTGGGGTCCCTCCGGAGGATAACCGGTATATTTTGAAGCGCCTTTGGATAACGGAAGAACAAGAAAAAGGCTTTTATCTGGGGTTTGCCAACGAAGGCATCTGGCCCCTCTGCCATATAACCCACACAAGGCCTATCTTCCGCGAAGAGGACTGGAAGATGTATAAAGAGGTCAACCAGAAATTTGCCGACAGCATCCTTGAAGAGCTCCCCGCAGAGAACCCCATGATCTTTATCCAGGACTACCATTTCACTCTTCTGCCGAGGATGATAAAAGAAAAAAGGCCGGACGCGATAATCGCGCTGTTCTGGCATATCCCTTGGCCTAACCCGGAAGTCTTTGCTATCTGCCCGTACCAGGAGGAGATCCTTGACGGGATGCTGGGCAGCGACCTTATCGGTTTCCATGTGCAGTACCACTGCAACAATTTCATGGAAACCGCTAACCGGCTTCTAGAGAGCAAGGTGGACAATGAAAGGTTCTGCATAATCCGCGCGGGCAAAGAGACCCTGATCAGGCCGTACCCGATAAGCATCGACATGAACTATTACAGGGGCAATATGGCCGCATCCCCGGAACAGGCTGAAAAGATCCGCTCGGAACTTAACCTTAAGGACAAGATCGTCGCCGTGGGCGTGGACAGGATAGACTACACCAAAGGGATAGCCGAAAGGGCTCTGGCGGTGGACAGGTTCCTGGAAAAGAATCCCGAGTATATCGGAAAGTTTGTTTTTGTGCAGCTGGGGTCCCCCAGCAGGACAGATATAAAAAGATACAGCGATCTTGAAAAAGAGATCGAAGATATCATAGAAAAGAAAAACGCTAAATACGCCACGGACAAATGGAAACCGATAATATACCTGAAGCGGCATTTTTCACAGGAGGAGATTAAGCCCTTCTACGCACTCGCCGATATCTGTATAGTCAGCTCGCTGCATGACGGCATGAACCTGGTTTCAAAAGAATACGTGGCCTCAAAGAACGACCTCTCCGGGGTGCTGATCCTTAGCAAGTTCACAGGGGCTTCAAAAGAGTTCTCGGACGCGATACAGATCAATCCTTATTCCATAGAGGATTTTGCCGATGCCCTAAAAGCCGCGTGCGAGATGCCTGAAGAGGAAAAAACAAGACGGATGGAAAACATGAGAAACATTATAGAAGAAAACAATATCTATAAATGGGCGGCAGCAATAGTGACCGACCTGACCTCAATAAAGAGAGAGCCATGAAGCACTTTTTTGAAGAAACAAGATCACTCAAGAGCCTTCTGGAGAAAGAAAAGGTCCTTCTTATGATGGACTACGACGGAACGGTCGTTCCCATAGCAAAGACTCCGGCTCAGGCAGTTCTTTCGGGGACATCAAGAAAATTATTCGAAAAAGCCGCACGCAGCCCGTCCCTCAGGTTTGCCTTCATAAGCGGCCGTTCCCTCTCGGAGATCAAGAAAATGGCCGCAATAAAGGGCATATTCTATGCCGGAAATCACGGACTCGAGATCGAGGGCCCTGGGATAGGCTTTGTCCATAAGAAAGCGAAAGCTCTTTCCGGAGAGCTCAGGACTTTGTTTGAAAAGCTATCAAAAAGTCTCTGCGACCATAAAGGAGTCTTGGTAGAGGATAAAAGTCTTTCGATAAGCGTTCACTTCAGGCTTGCGGATCCCTCCTGCGAAAAGATCCTAATATCAAAAATTAGGGATGCCGTCAACAAAAAAACATTCCGGCTTTCCTCGGGGAAAAAAGTGATCGAGATACGGCCGAAACAAAATTGGAACAAGGGCAATGCCGTAAAAGTGCTCATGCGCAGGTTCAAAGGCTACTATCCCGTTTATCTGGGTGATGACAGGACGGACGAAGACGCTTTTTCGGTCTTAAAGAAAAAAGGGCTCTCTATATTCGTAGGACAACCCAAAAAAACTCTGGCGACCTACTACCTGAAGGATCATCGGGAAGTGCGTTCGCTGGTAAAAATGATAGTACAAAGGAATGAGAAATAATGACCGAATCTGCGATCAAAGCAAAAGAGCCATTCCGTTTTTCCACAAGGCTGCACTTGTCGGAACTGACGGGACTTAAGGCCAAAAATCTCAGGGAATTCCTGCGGCTTCTAAAAACGGTCAAGGGATCCTGCATTTACTACCACACGCACAGGTATCTCCAGCAGCATCAGTATCTTTCTCCCGAACCCCCCAACGATTTCGCCTATTGGGTCACAAAGTCACTGAACGAAGAACAGCTCGGGGAGATGCTTGCAAGCATAGACACTATACAGTTCTCCACAATAAGAAGCCTCAGGGAAAAGATAGTATCAACCGTTTCAGATTATGCCAAGTCACATCCCACGTCAAGAAAAAAATTCGCGGACCCAGGGGACGAATTCCATTTTATAAAGGCGCTGAGCTTTGTGATCCCGACCAACCATATCGCCAATGACCTGGAAGAATTTGCGGACATACTGGAAAAGATCACGATAGACTCAATATACTTCCATGTATTCGAAGCACGTCTGCGCCTTGAAAAAGGAGAGAATGATTTCTCCAACTGGATCGAGATGTCCGTCGGGGACGCGGATCTGGCAAAAAGCATATCGAGGCTGGACCCGTACACTTACACTCTGGACAATCTGAGGAACACCATGATAAAGATGATAAGAAAGAGGATAAAGACCTAAATGGCAAAAATAGAGGATTATTCTGAGATAATCGGCCAATCTTCCGTAGACGACCTCAGGCATATAGCCGACCGCCTGAAAGGAAAGTCTATTCAGCAGATCAATTCCACATCTGTCGGAGGCGGCGTCGCCGAGATACTTAACAGGATGATCCCTCTTATGAGGGAGCTTGGGGTCAATACAAAATGGGACGTCATAAAGGGGGGCGAGCAGTTCTTTTCCGTCACAAAAAAATTCCATAACGCTCTTCACGGAAGTGCCGAAGAGATATCGGAAAAGGAGTTCGAGATATTCCTTGAGACCGGCCGCCAGAACGCCGCGGAACTAGAGATATACGGAGATGTGGTCTTTGTTCACGATCCCCAACCTATAACGCTGGTAGAAAAGAAAAAAGACAACAAGTGGGCCTGGAGATGCCATGTCGACGTCTCAAAGCCCGACGAAAAGCTCTGGAAATTCCTTGAGAGCTACATATCAAAATATGATTCCGCGGTATTTTCATCGCCGATATTCTCCCATGAGCTCAGCATAAGGCAGTTCCTGATATCCCCTTCCATAGATCCGATGAGCGATAAGAACATCGAACTGCCTCAGGAGACCATAGACAAGACGCTGGAAAAATACGGCGTGCCTGCCGACAAACCCATCATTACCCAGATATCAAGGTTTGACAGGTTAAAAGACCCCGTCGGGGTGATCAAGGCCTTTAAAATGGTAAAAAAACACATTGATTGTTCGCTCATACTGGCCGGCGGAACTGCGGCCGACGATCCCGAAGGACAGATAGTGCTGGACGAGGTGAAAGAAGCCGCCGGAAATGACGCTGACATACACATACTCCTGATGGCGCAAAATGACATCGAAATAAACGCGCTCCAGAGGGCTTCGACAGTTGTCATCCAAAAGTCCCTCAAAGAAGGGTTCGGGCTCACCGTCTCGGAAGCGCTCTGGAAAGGAAAACCGGTGGTCGCATCCAATGTAGGCGGCATCCCCCATCAGATCAAGCACAAGTTCTCCGGACTCTTGTGCAATTCGGTTGAAGGAGCCGCTTTTTCGATAAAGCAGCTCCTTAACGCGCCTTCTTACGCCAAAAAACTAGGCGAGAACGGCAGGGAGCACGTAAAGAACAACTTCCTGATCACCAGACAGCTCAAGGACTACCTTTTGCTCTTTCTCTCTATGTATTACTCGGACGACATAGTATATCTTTAAATCTCTCGACATTCCCGCATAATCTGATAGAATAATGCTTGAGATGGAAAAGCAGAGTAATATAAGGACCGTGGCATTCTTTATACTTTTCGGTATGCTTCTGGTACTCCTTACGGCGATATTATGGCCATTCTACAGGCCGATTGCTGTCGCGGGCATGCTGGCCGTGCTTGCCAGTCCTTTTAACGGGTTTCTGAGAGAAAAACTCGGCTCAAAAAGCCTTGCGGCCGGGATCAGCACCGTATTGATAGTATTTGCAATTGTCATCCCTCTCATGTTCCTCAGCCTTCAGCTTTTTTCTGAAGTGAACGAGGCTGCGGGTGCTCTTTCCGGCATGACCATCAGGAACACCCTTTCACATTCCCTGGGCATAGTTACCCAGCATCCGCAATTCCAGAAATATTTTCCCGTGATCGAAATACACCTGGAGGTGTTTCAAGTCGACATTCTCAAGAGTGCATATCAACTTGCGGAGGCTTCGGCCAAATATCTTGCAGCGAACACACTGGTGATAGCAAGGAACGTCTTCTGGTTCATACTCGAAGTGTTCATAGTTCTCATAAGCGTATATTTCATGCTAAGGGAATCAGACTCAATACTCAATACCGTAAAAGACCTTTCTCCTTTCAAAAGCACCGAGACCAGGCATCTGCTGAGCAAGATAAAAGAAACTGTACGAGCTTCCGTGTTCAGCAGCATAATCATTTCGCTTGTACAGGGCGCATTGGGCGCGCTTGGATTCTATCTTCTCGGAATGCCCTCTCCGGTAATGTGGGGAGTGGTGATGGCGATCTTCGGCATAGTCCCTGTTATCGGGCCGTCAACGGTATGGCTGCCGGCCGCGATCATCCTTATTGCCACGGGTTCTCCTTTTAAAGGAGCTGCGCTGATCCTGTGGGGCGGCGCGCTCATGGGCTCGGTAGAGAACATTTTCAGGCCGGTGCTAGTCGGCCAGGGTTCGCGGCTTCATCCACTGCTCATTTTTTTCAGCATCTTCGGCGCGATATTTCTTATGGGGCCGATTGGGTTTTTTATGGGGCCGATAATACTATCCCTCACGCTCACTACCGCGGACTTCCTCAAAGAGAGATATAACGACTGATCCTGTGGATGACAGATGTGCATTCATTGAGAATATGAAACGAATACGGACTGAAGGTAGTCCCATATATCGCTGAATCCCCAACGTCCTTTCTTAAGCATATTGTCAGTGAAATTTTCTATCGTATGCATGGTCTGATGGGGCGTTATCGTCGAATCAATATTGCCGCGCAGCATTTCAAGGCCCGGCTGTGTTACCCCGTCAACTATCTTTCTGGATATATCCGCTTTTTCGGCATTGCTGAAACTGAATTCGCTATAACCCATAGAAAGCAGCATGAGCAATCCCCGCCAGTCATTAACGACATTGCCGCATATGCCGACAGGAACGCAGTTGCGGTCGGCGATCTGCTTCACCGTCTCCAGCGCCTCTCTGACTCCCTTGCCGAACTGCTGCTCATAGAATGTCTGCTCCGATTCTGCATATCTGCTTATTCCCGAAATATCCATGGTCAGGTCGTTCGTGCCTATACTTAGAAATTTGACCTTTCCGGATCTTAGTATCTCGTCCAGATCGCTGAGCACCTGGGTATTTTCCACCATCATACCGAAAGAGATGTCTTTGTTCGCCTTTTTCCCCTGCTTTTCAAGGGACTGCGATATCCCATCGATGATATTGAAAACATTGTTCATCTCTGCAGCTGACCTGACCTGAGGGAACATCACCTGCCCCATTTCACTCTGCAGGATAGCTGAGAGCTGGTTCCTAAAACACCAATATAGCGGCTTTGTCTGGTTAAGGCACAGAGCAAGACCATCGGCCTCTTTTGGGGTGCCCACCGTGATATCAAAATACGGGAGCATCTTATCCTTTACCACCGTCTCCATTCCGGCCACTTTTGCGGCCACATCAATAGTGCGAAGCTTGACCGGGCGCCCGAGCCCGGCAGCCTGAAGTTCGTTGTAGAACCTAATCTGATCCTGGGCAGATGGCTCTTCCGCTCTCTTATCGCCCCTGTCATCCCTCATGAAGAAGTATTCGCTCCTGATCAATCCGGAGCCGTCCGCTTTTTGCCTCTCTACCGCGTTTCTGAGCATATCCGGGTTGTCCGCATTTCTGCAAAAAGCCACTGGCATATTCGTAATCGGATTTAACAGCTCGATTCCTCTCAGTTTCTGGGCGATCTTCCTGACTTTTTTGATAAGGACCTGCCTTGCCTTTGCTTCTTCAATTCTTTGAATTCCCGGGTTTACCAGCACCGGATTATTTTGTGACGAATCTACTATCACCATATCTCCCGTCCTTATCGAATTGACCGCCCCCTTGGCGTGGACTATTGAAACAATCTCGTACTCATCGGCCTTAAGCGAAGGGTGGTCGGTAGTGGAACCGTGCTCCCTTACTACCGCACAAACCCTGTCCGTAGAGTAAAAATCACTGGTCGGTGACAGATCGTGCAATACCAGGATTATCTTCTCATCAAAGTCGCAGGAATTTACTTCATTCTCAATGTTTACATGCCTGCCTTTTTTTATGGCAAGCACCTCGCAAAGCGTTTTTTCGATGTCCTCCATCTGTCTTCTTGCAAAATCTCGTTGACCGGCATTGTCGGAACGAAGCTGATTCCCAAACATTAAATCAAGCGTAGTCTTGGAAGCGGTTGAAGCGCAAACAACATCCGCCTCCATTTTCTGCAGTATCATAGGGGCAATATCCTTTACCACCATAACGAACTTGTCAATATCCTGTCGTTGGTTTGGAGTCAACTTTTCTTTGCTCATGGACTGCAGCCGCATCCATTCGGATATAGCATTTTCAAATTTTTCCTTGTGTTCTATCACTACATCTTCGGCAGAAATCCTTTTTGCGGTTGCTTCGGCTATAAGGTCTTCATCAGGAAAGTTCGAAAAACTAAGTTGCGAAGACACCACAAGCGCTCTGCCTATCTCGACCCCTGTGTTTGTAGCAATGCCTTTAAAGGATGCAGGCCCCTCCGTATGCTGCCTTGCCGAAATGTGTTCTACAGGGGGTCGCGTTTCTCTGGTCAACTGTGCTTGCAGCCCCTCAAAAGCGGTTGAGAACTCTATCAATCCTTCTTTTATTTCTCCCGCATGCACTACTTGAAACAATCCGGGCTTGATGTTGAAATCTTTTTTTACGATAATACTGCTCGGCAGGCCTGCCAGGCTTATCGAGACGAGGTCGAATACTCCTCTTGAAGATTTCCTGACAAAAGATACATTGTCATCAAACGTCCTGGAACTGTCATATCCCCTATTTATCGCAGTTGCGATATTCGCATTAGAACCGGAGCTCAGACAATCGGCCGCGGATATTTGTATCGGCACTTTGTACGAAAGATCCACTACAGACCGAGACAGCTTCATATTTCTTATCGTAGATGAAGAGCTTGCATGTAGCTGCGGGATCCTAAAATTGCTGGCTCCGGGCGATGATATTCTGACCAAGTTATTACCCCTCTATTATATTATCGGCAATAATAGCCGGGGATTTCATGGGCGGAGCGGCAGATCAGGCCGGGGGCATATCCCTGTATCCACCCGGCTGATCGTCAAGGCCTTCCGGAGGGATCTCTTCTTCTGTCATGACATCTATGCCCACCATCGCGTCCGCGATATACCGGAACGGAGGATGGGCCTGCTTTTTATTGTCCGGGATCAACTTAATGACCCTTTTGTCGCAATAAAGCTCGTACATGGTCGAGAATTCCTTGATCTTTCGGACCTTGAGATAATCGATGCTGGTTACGTTGATATATATCCTTCCGTTCAGGAAAAACGTGGGATCCTCGCTGTTGGCCGACACCCTCATTATGTACCCCTTGCCGCGGTTCAGCACTTTTTCCCCCTCGACCTCAAAATAAGATATAAATCCGAGGTCCCACAGAAGATACATGATATCGCGCTTGCTGTAGATGATCCCGTCGTTGACAATGAACTGGAGGTCTTTTCTAGACTCGCGGAAGCTTTTGTTATCCATCTTTAGCCCCCCTTATATCAAATTATACAACCGCGCTTTGCGATTGCAACGGCCTTTTTCATCTTTGAAGCATTTTTCCTTCCGGGAGACTTCTCAACTCTGCTGGACAGGTCCACTGCCCAGGGTCTGACTTTCCTTATAGCTGAAGCGATATTGCCGGGGCCAAGACCTCCCGACAGGATAAGAGGCAACCCTGTCTTTTTTACTCTAACAGCCACTCCCCAGTCAAATGTTCGTCCGGTGCCGCCATAGGACCCGGGGCAGAAAGCGTCCAGCAAAACAGCGGCCACTTTGTATCTGGCCGCCTGCGCAGGGGAAAAACCCGCCCCTACCCTAAAAGCTTTTATGACGGGGACTTTTATCTTTCTGCAAAAAGCCGGCGATTCATCGCCGTGAAGCTGCACATAATCCAAGCCGCAGATCTTTGCGGTATTGTTTATGAATCGCTCGCTCTGGTTGACAAAAACCCCTACCTTCGAGACAAAAGGAGGCAGTTTTGAACAAATTTGGGATGCTTTTTTCACTGAGATATGCCTTGGGCTGGGGGCAAACACAAAACCGATAGCGTCCGCCCCGTATTCACACGCAAGAAGCGCATCCATTATATCCGTTATCCCGCATATCTTTATCTTTGTCATTTTTACAATCCCAGTTCTCTTATCCTTTTCCCGGCATCTAAAGAGGCAGATAGTTCTTCCCCGATCAGGACAGCGTTTATCCCGGCCGCCTTTAATCTTTTCACGTCATCCGGCGTCTTTATCCCGCTTTCCGAGACGATGATATATTCATCCCTGTCCGGCACAAGACCGGCAAGCTCAAAGGTGGTGTCCAGGTCCACTTTGAATGTCTGGAGGTCCCTGTTGTTTATCCCTATCATGCGGGCTCCGCATGCAAGCGCCCGCTCCAGCTCAGGCCGGTCGTGGATCTCCACGAGAGCAGCCATACCGAGATCCTTGGCTGTCGCGGAGAACTTGTTGATATCTCTGTCCGAAAGGACCGCCGCGATCAATAGCACGGCATCGGCCCCCGCGTACCTGGCTTCGAATATCTGAATTTCATCGATAATGAAATCCTTGCGCAGCACCGGCAATTTGACCGCAGCGGCAACATCCGAAAGGTCTTTTAGAGAACCCTTGAAGAATTTTTCATCCGTAAGAACGGAGACCGCACTTGCTCCTGAGGCCTCGTACAAAAGAGCCGTTTTAACGGGATCGAGGTCCTTGCGGATGACGCCTGCGGACGGCGAGGCCTTTTTCACCTCGGCAATGAGAGATAACGGCGTTTTGACCGACGCCGAAAAATCCTTTAGTGAAGGCACAGCCTTTTGCGCAAAATACGCAATGCCGCGGATATCCTTCAGAGACTCGACCTCCCGTGTCTTTTCGGCTATAATTTCGTCCAGTATCATTAAAGTAAATATAGCCCAGTTGCCCGAAAGTTTCAATATAAGATAGAATGAAGAAGAGAAGCTTACGGCACGGGCCTCGGCAAGCTCGGCCCTACGGCACGGTCGCCGCGGCGACCTACAGCTTACAGCAGCCGTAAGCCGTTAGCTGTAGAGAGCGAAGCGAACGTGCCGTTAGCCAATAATATGACATACCACATACCTGTATTACTTAAAGAAACGCTGGAGCTGCTGAATCTTTCTAAAGAGGGCTTCTGGGTGGACGCTACCGCGGGAGGAGGAGGTTATTCAAGAGCGATCCTAGAGAGGATAATTCCCGGCGGCAAACTAATAGCCATCGACCGGGACGAAGAATCTGAAAAAGAATGCGCATCATCGCTCAAAGACTTTGAAGGGTATGTAATATTTGCGAGGGACAACTTTTCCAATATCAAACGGCTCCTGGGCTCCATGAACATCCCCGCGATCAAAGGGATAATTTTCGATCTGGGAGTGTCATCGCATCAGATCGATTCGGATCACAGAGGGTTCAGCTACGTTAAAGAAGGCCCTCTGGACATGAGGATGAACAGAGAGGACCGGATATCGGCGGACGACCTGATAAACAGCTCCGGCGAAGACGAACTGGTAGAGATATTCTCCAGGTACGGGCAGGAGCATTTTTCAAAAAGGATCGCTGCTGCGGTTATAAGATCTCGCCCGATTAATAGCACAAAAGACCTTGCCGATACGATAAAAAGAGCCGTGCCCGCCCGCAGATCGATTGATTCCCTCTCGCGCGTTTTCCAGGCAGTAAGGATAGCGGTCAACAAAGAGACGGAAAGCCTTAAAAAAGCGCTTCCTGACGCTATAGACGCCCTTGAAAAAGGAGGCCGGATAGCGGTAATATCTTATCACAGCCTCGAAGACCGCCTGACAAAAGAGGCTTTCAGGAGAGCGGCTGCGGACTGCGTCTGCGAAAGCGGCCTGCCGGTCTGCGTCTGCGGGCACAAAAAGACCGCAAAGATCATAACAAAAAAACCGGTCTCCCCCTCGGAGGAAGAGATAAAAAATAACAGCAGAGCCCGAAGCGCCAGGCTGAGGGTAGCGGAAAAGACATGAAAAAGAACATAATTTTTCCATTTTTGTTCCTGGTCATATCGGTATGGGCCGTCAATATCTATATAAGCGCGCAGATCGCGCAAGTGGGATACAGAACAGCAACGCTTAAAACTGAAGCTGAAAAGATCCGCAATTATAACCGCGAACTGGCCGCAAAAGCTGCGCGCAAGGAATCCCTCTGGATTATAGAAGAAAGAGCTTTAAGCCTTAAAATGAAATATCCGGAAAAGGTCAACTATATCGTGGTGTCGGAAGAATCCGGAGCAAGGCGGTGATCACATCGCCTCTGAAAACCTGAAACCGAACATCTGGGTGTTTTCCCTGTCAGAATTAACGATTATCGCGTAATCGGCCACAAAGAACGGGAATACAGCGGTCACTCCTCCCGAAAATCTTTCGCGGTCCCACCCGCCCCTTACCGTCAGCGTCTCGGTTATCCTGGTTTCGGCACCGTAGCGCATGTAGATATCCGCCCCATCGGGGGATTTGATATTTCGGAACTCGCTTTCCACGGCAAACACGGTATCAGCGATCACCTGCGGGGACAGCGCCACGCCAAGCCTCAGCGAAGAGGACAAAGGAGTTGAGTTTTTCAGAAGGTCCTGAATGAGCACTCCGGCCGTGATCTCTTTGGACAAAGAGGCTTTCAGTCCCGCATCCCATGTCCAGCCGCGAGCCCTGGAACCGGCAATGTCCCAGGCTATGTTCTTGTAGGTGACCCCCCAGCCCACGCCGTTCTGCCCCTTTGTGCCGAAGGAAAATGCTGTGACATCGGCCTTGTTCCCTGATTTGTCCTGCTTGTTCCAATATCCCCAGCCCGCCTGGGGCATAGTGACCGTATAGCAGTCGTCCCTGACAAAAGCGTCGGAGTTCATGTCCATGTATCCGCGTATGTACTGCGTGGGGGCGTCCGCCAGCGCGCCGGGATTATAATAGACACTGTTTCCGTCATCGCTCACTGCGACAAATGCCCCTCCCATGCCAAGCGGTCGCACGCCTATCCCGTCTTTCACAACCGATTCCAGGAACGCGTTGGCCTGAGACATGCCGCTCAAAGAGATGATTGTCGCTGTCACGGCCCAGGTCAGCATGGTTTTACAGGCAATTAGTTTGGGTGTGATTTTGTTTGTCATACCGCGCATATAATTGTATACTATAATTATGCCTTCTTCAAACAACAGACAAGTCCGCGTCCGGTTCGCGCCCAGCCCTACAGGGTATCTTCATGTCGGAGGTGCAAGGACAGCGCTTTACAACTGGCTTTTTGCCAGGAAGAACAAAGGAGCCTTTATCTTAAGGATAGAGGACACCGACCAGCAAAGGCACAACGAAGAGGCGGTATCGGCGATACTTGAGGGCATGAAATGGCTCGGAATGGACTGGGACGAGGGGCCATTCCATCAAAGCGACCGCCTGGACCTGTACAGGCAGCACTGCGAACGGCTGGTTAAAGACGGCAAAGCATACTACTGCTACTGCTCTGCGGAAGAACTGGCGGCTCAGCGCAAAGAAGCTGAAGAAAAAAAACAGGCGCCCAAATACAGCGGCAAGTGCAGAGACCTGTCTAAAGAGCAGGCAGAAATCTATGAAAAAGAAGGCCGCGGCAGGGTCGTCAGGCTCAAAGCTCCTAAAGAAGGCATCACTACCGTCAAAGACCTCATAAGGAAAGATGTGAAATTCGAGAACTGCCTCCTGGACGACTTTGTGATACAAAAATCAGACGGATTTCCTACTTACAACTTTGCCGTGGTCATAGACGACCACCTGATGGATATCACCCACGTGATAAGAGGCGATGACCACCTGTCAAACACTCCTAGGCAGGTGCTGCTGTACCAGGCTTTCGGGTTTGAAGTCCCCCTATTCGCACATATTCCAATGATACTGGGACCGGATAAAGCGCGGCTCAGCAAGCGCCACGGCGCGATGTCGGTCATCGAATACAGGACGATGGGATATCTACGGGAAGCAATGGTCAACTATCTTGCCCGGCTTGGCTGGGGACACGGCGATCAGGAAATATTTTCCGTCAACGAACTTCTGGAACTCTTCGATATAGAGCACGTCAATAAGACATCCGCAGTTTTCGACACGGAAAAGCTGACGTGGATGAACGCAACATATATAAGACAGATGTCCGCCGAGAAATTGCTCGAATATTGTGACAAAGCGCTAGCAGACGCATATCCTTGTTATAAAGAGATGAAAGAAAAACCTGAAGGCAAAGAGAGGATGCTCAAAATAATGAAATGCCTTCAGGAGAGGATGAGGACACTTAACGACGCGGTCCCGCTATCAGATTTTTTCTTTTCAGATGAACTAAAGTTCGACCAAACGGCCGTAGATAAGCATCTCAAGGAAGAAGGCGCGAAGGAAGTCCTTGCCAAGCTCTTGTCCGCGCTTGAAAAAGTCGAGCCTTTCACGAAAGAGAACATTGAGCCCGCTTTCAGGGGACTTGCCGCAGAAATGGGCCTCAAGGCAGGAAAGATAATCCATCCCGCGCGCGTCGCGCTCACCGGAAGATCCGACTCCCCTCCCATGTTCGACACAGTGGAGCTGATCGGGAAAGAGAACGTGTTGAAGAGACTGAGGGATGCCATCGCAGATATACAAGGGTAGTTCTTGTGCAATTGTAAGGACAATTCATGAATTGTCCTTACAATGGGAAGAGTACTCTCATCGCACCTTCAAACTGAGATACCCTATCATCTTATAGACAAGCTTGGCTATTGTGTAATCCGCGTGATGAAGGTCCTTTTTAGGAGCCAGCTCGACAACATCCGCGCCTACGACATTCTTCCTGGCAAAGACCTCTTTTAATATGCCCAGGACCTGGTACCAGGAGAGCCCTCCCGGCTCCGGCGTCCCCGTGGCCGGTATCACCGAAGGGTCAAATCCGTCAACATCCACGGTTATGTATACGTCGTCTGTAAGGCCTTTTAATATCGAAGGGATCTTGCTGTCATCGTATTCATGTGCGTAGAAAATACTTTTCCGAAGGCCATATTCTTTTATGTAATCGGTCTCTTCCCTGTCCTGGCTTCTGATCCCCACCTGTACTGCTGGGCACATCGGTCTGATCCTGCGCATTATGCAGGCATGGCTGTGTTTATTGCCCTGATAAGAATCCCTTAGGTCCGCGTGAGCGTCGAACTGGAGAACCGACAGATCAGGATAGGCTTCTTTTGAAGCTTTGACGGCCCCGTACGTTATGGAGTGCTCCCCTCCCAGCATCAAAGGGAATTTCTCGGCGGATAGTATCCTTTTGACCGCGGAATACACCTGCTTGTGCGGTTCTTTTGAGAACTTGACCGGGTCAGCGGTATGGATCCCCCCAACCCTTTTGTACGGCTCAAAACCAAGTTCGACATCATAGTCTTCGACTATCTTTGAAGCTTTGAGTATTGCCGAAGGGCCGGACTTTGTTCCCTTGCCGTAGCTGGCGGTCCCCTCGTACGGGACCGGAAGGATCACAACCCCTGATGTTGAAAATCTGCGCTCGCCGGGAACGATCTCGAGAAAATGGTTCAATTAACAACTCTCGGCTGGTCGGCCTGGATAGACCTGCGCTCTTTTGACACTACTTCCGCGGCTCTCTGGATGTTCCTCGGGAATTCAGCGCCTCTTGAAGAAAGTTGCACGTCATAATTGGAAGCTTCAAAAAGATCTATCATGAAAGCCGTGGCCGGTGATGTATCAAAATCTTTGCACGAAAATATGTCTATGAACGCATGGAGCTTCTCCGGGAAAGTGTGTATCGTGATATGGCTTTCGGCGATCAGAACGACACCTGATATCCCGTAATCTTCCGGGACCACGCCCTGATACTTGAACACATACGGCGGCATTATCTTGGTCATGCCGATCTCTTCAGGGAACTTGTCCAAAGTGTCGAATATCAGGTCCATGTCGGAGAGCTTTTCCTTGTTGCAGCCGTAACAATCCACCATGAGATGAGGCCCGAACCCGAAGCTGACTTTACCCCTTTTCAATTGCTTTCCTTTTCCTCCTTGACCTGACAGTTTTGTTTGCTGACTCCCTATTAATTGATTTTATATTACCAGCTGTAAATGTCAATAGGGATTTTTTCGCCTGCGGGTATGCGCCGTTTGAAAAACCTTTTCTCTTATGATATCCTGAATTTATAAGAGGAAAACCGCAGTGAACGAAGAACAAACAACTCCGGCTCCCGTGGAAAAAGAAGGCCTTCACGGCACCGTCATAAAATCAATAAAAGAGAGAGCCGAACTTTCGGAGCTCGACCAGCTCATAGCCGAGACCTTAAGCGAATCAAGAGGCTCAGCCCCGGATAAAGAAGCAAGGAAAGAAGAATCCCATCTTGCCGGCACCCGCATCTCCAAAGAATTCGTAAAGACAGCGCCAAGGCCTGCTGAGATGCCGGCACCCCCGGTGCTGAAGCAGCCGGAACCGATAAAAGCTACCGAACACAAGGAAGAGCCAAAAAAAGCCCCGTCAGCTCCTCAGGACGAGTACGACAAGACATTCAAGACTTACAAAGCCGGGGACGTGGTAAAAGGGATCGTTGTCAATATCGGCCAGACCGGGGCCTTGATAGATATCCAATACCAGTCCGACGGCTTTATCAGCTCCGAAGAGCTGGGCGGCCAGTCACTACATGTCGGAGACACCATAGACGTATATATCGCTGCCCTATCCAACAAGGAAGGGTACGTGGAGCTTTCTTTAAAAATGGCAGGCATCGAAAAGCACTGGAGGTCCCTTTACGACAGCTTTAAGACCAAGACCGCGCTCGACGCCAAAGTATCCTCGGCAGTAGCCGGAGGGCTTGTAGCCGACCTGAACGGGATAAGGGGATTCATACCCGCCTCCCAGGTTTCTAGACAGCACGGCCAGCAGCTTTCCGATTTTGTCGGCCAGACGATCCCCGTAAAGGTGATCGAGATCGACCGCAGGCAGAACAAGGTGATCCTTTCGCACAGGCAGGGCTCTTTTGAAAAACAGAGAGCGGAGCGCGAGAAGTACTTTGACCAGATAGAAATGGGCCAGGTGCTCAAAGGGAAGGTCTCAAGCATTAAGAAATTCGGCGCCTTCGTGAACGTGAACGGCATAGAGGGGCTGATACACCTGAACGACCTGTCCTGGAAAAGAGTAAGCGACGCCTCAACTATCCTGAGCGTCGGCCAGGAGATCGAAGTGTTCGTCATAGGCGTGGACAAGAACTCCAAAAAGATCTCCTTCGGGCTCAAGCAGCTTCAGCCGGACCCGTGGGAAAAGGTGCCGGAAAAATACAAGCCCGGCCAGGTTGTGGAAGTAAAAGTCCTGCGCCTTGCAAAGTTCGGGGCATTTGTCGAGCTTGAAGAAGGCATCGAAGGGCTTATTCACAATACAGAGCTCTCCATCAAGGGGGTCCAAAACCCTTCTGAAGCGGTAAAGCCCATGGACATCGTAAAGGCCAAGATCCTCAGGATAGAGGAGAACGACCAAAAAATAGGCTTATCGATAAAAGAGATCGAACTCGACGAACAGGACAAAAATACCAAGGAAGCCCAGCCGGCGCCTCAACCCCAAAAGATAACGATAGGCGATACCGTCGGCGATTCCATAAAAGAGCAGCTTTCAAACCAAAATGAGCTTTCTCAACCTTCTTGATAAGGCCTGCGAGACCAACAATTCCCTTCTTTGCGTGGGGCTTGATATCGACCTGTCAAAGATCCCGGGCAGCGGAAGCGACGAAGACAGGATCCTTGAGTTCAACAAAAGGATAGTCGACCTCACAAAGGACTGCGTCTGCGCGTACAAGCCAAACATCGCTTTCTACGAGATGTACGGCGTGGCCGGGATGCAGGCGCTGATCAAGACTATAGAGTACATTCCGGAAGACATTCCTGTCATACTTGACGCCAAGCGCGGCGATATCGGGCATACCGCAAAAGCTTATGCCAAGAGCGTGTTCGAGGTTTTGAGCGCTGACGCGGTGACGGTCAACCCTTTTCTCGGCTACGACTCCATTGAGCCGTTCATCGATTACAAGGACAAGGGGGTTTTCGTGCTGTGCCTGACCTCCAACAAGGGCTCTTCCGATTTCCAGCTCGCCTCGGGAGAAGAGGTCCCTCTTTACAAGCACGTGGCGGAACACGTAAGCCAGTGGAACACTTTCGGCAACTGCGGCCTTGTAGTCGGGGCTACCAACACTGACATGCTCAAAGAGATACGTTCCGTGGCCGGCGACATGCCCATTTTGATACCGGGTGTGGGCGCTCAAGGAGGGGACCTGGAAGCCAGCGTAAGATTCGGCGCTACAAAGAACAAGAACAGGGCTATCATCAATTCGTCCAGGGGAATAATCTACGCCGATGACCCGGCCGCCGAGGCCAAAAAACTGCGCGACGAAATTAACAGGTATCGGTGATCTTATTGTAGGGTCAATTCATGAATTGACCCTACAATCGGACGGCCTATTACAAAATTGTTTTTTTCAATGAAGATACGAATTTGGACAATGATTGCGTACGGGCCCCTATCATTTTCACGATGGCACTTCCCACAATAACGCCGTCCGCATATTCTGCAGCCTGTTTTGCCTGATCCGGCGTGGAAATACCAAAACCCACGGCGATGGGTTTGTCAGTATATTTGCGTATACGCCTGACACTTTCCCCTATCGATGATGACAGCGTTTTTCTGATCCCTGTAATCCCCGTAACCGATATCAAATATATAAATCCCCTCGACAGTTCTGCCAGTTTTTTCGCTCTCTCATCGGCCGTATTCGGCGCGATCAAAAATATCAGGTCTATGCCGTTCTTCTTTGCCGACGCGGAAACCGCTTTTGCCTCCTCAAAAGGAAGGTCCGGCAGTATCAATCCGTCAACGCCTGCCTTGGAACAGTCTTTGAGGAATTTTTCTACGCCGTAAGAGAAAGGGATGTTGTAGCTGGTCATAAAAACTATCGGGATGGATGTCTTTTTTCTGAGTTTTAAGACAAGCTTTATGCTTTCTTTAGCCCCTACCCCCCTCTTGATGGCCCTCTGCGCCGCGTCGACTATGACAGGTCCGTCGGCGATCGAGTCAGAAAAAGGAATGCCTATCTCAATGATATCCGCGCCGGCTTTTTCAATTTCCAGGATGGCTTTTTCGGTGGCCGCCAGGCTCGGGTCGCCGGCCATTATGAACGTTATCAGTGCTTTTTTGCCTTTAAAGGCGTTCTCAATGCGTGACATAAAAGAATTATACCACTGAATAAACAACCCTCACCCCGGTATCTCCCCCCGTTTTTCTCGATATATATAACAGAGGGGGTTGCAACAAATGCCTATAGGACCGGCTAGACCTAGATACATCACACAATCAACTTTGCCAGCTCAAACCCGGATCCCAATGGCAACGCTGTACCGCGGGCTAAAGACAAGGCCTGAATTCCTTCATGAAGACAATGCACAAAGATTAAAGGTCGTTCAGGACAAATGGGATAGATCTCTCGACCCCGGATATGTTGACAGGTTTATTCACAAAGTAACGGGGCACCCCTACATAAGCCCCAAGGACGCCAGGGAATTCATGCGCCTCAGGTCTATCGCCTGCGATCAGTCATATTCCGACAGCTTGGAGACAGCCGAGCGTTACGCAGGGCCAAACGGATTTTTGTCGTCGCTCACATTGCCTATTGATGAAACAATTGAGTTCATGAGCATCAGGCATTTGGCCGGGGACGGCCACATTATGCCAGGCGAGAACGTGTTCTTCATACCGGCAGCCAGACTGCTTGAAAACCTCAGGAACGGCCACTGGATATTCACGATAAAGCGGCTTGGAATGTGATCCCAAAACTCCGGCTATTCTCTATTCCATCATTATCTTTTTAATGCAAGTTTTCCCCCACTATATACGAGCAAATGACATAGAAGTACAGTCCAACCAAACCGAATATTTGCCTGTTGATTTCGGTGTTTTTGCGGGAGAAAACAGATGGGAGAAGTTTCTACCGGCACATATGTCCCGCCGGCTCCGGTCAGGACCCAAGCGGCCCCGCCCCCGCCGCCCGAACAGCACGCAACTCCACCCAATCCATCGATAGAGGAAAGAGCCGCGGCGATCCGGACAGTAGGACAAACTGGCAATTCAGACAAACCGCATGTCGGCAAACAACTTCCGCCCGATATAAAAGGAAAAGACGCCGACTATGTCATAAACTTCGGCAGTATCCCGGAAAGGCGGGTAATTGACAGCTCGGTCATAGAAAAATACACCTACTCACCCGGCAGATTCCCTTCCAAAGACGCATACCTCGATCACCTGGCTGAAAACCTTACCGGCACGAGCGAATTCAATGTTTTCTTTGACCATATGTACGAATATTCCTTGGAAAGGGAGACCCACAGGGTAGTCCCCGAAAACACCGGCGCCTGGGACGGCGATTTTCTGGCTAGGCCAGCGGATTTTGCCACCGAGTATAACGAACGGGGTAAGATCTACGGCGATTGCGACGAAGTTTCGGGCTTTCTGGATGACATACTGTCGCGCCAGAAGCAGAACGGCTCGGATATAACGCACATGAACGTCGCCACGTCCGACCACGCGCTCGCGCTCTGGTACAGGCACAACAGCGACGGAACTTACACCTGCTTCTTGGGGGAGTCAGGGAGCATAAAGACCGACGTCAGGGAAGTTACCGGCCTGCCCGGACAGAGCCCGGAAGAGATATTCACTGAACATTTTAATCTGGACCCGTCTCATATGAGAGCCAGCTTTACGTTTGACGACGGCAGATATTATGATATACCGGCAAATTTCAGCCTGGCCTGCAGAAGAGACGAGATGACGGCAGTTCTCGGGCGCGGCGACATCGGCGGGGCTCTTGAGATCATCGAAGAGGAGCTTGCTAAGGAACCCGGAAATCTTAGCCTGAATTTCGCGAGACTGCAGTTTTTGGCGTTGACCTGCGCGCCAGAAGAAGAGGTAAACGCGCAGGCCGATGCTGTAGCCGGCCTTTTGGACCCGGACATGCTCGGCGACCTTATGTTCGCCAATTTTACCGAAGAAACATCCCGGTTCCTTATAGAAAAAGGCTTCGACCAGGCGGGCATCGGGCTTATGCAAAGCGCGGAAAACATGATTGCAGGTACCGGCGGACATCTGTTCCGCGGAGTAGCTTCGGCGTTTTACCTGCATATGGCCGATCTTCCGGGCGCGGATAAGGATGAGTGCTATAGAAAAGCCCTGGAACACGACAGCGTTCTTCTGCTTTCAATTGAACCAAGGGCAGAGCAGCCTTCCGACAAGGAAAACATGGCACAAATGTTAAAGCAGAGCATCGAAGACGGCTCTTATCTAAGCAATGCAAGGAAATTGGGCGTATTCCGCAGCGCCGTCAGCCGGATGAGCTCTGACAAAGAGTACAACAGCTACATCATGGGCCGCCGCGGCGAACTGCCGGAAGAGTTTTTAGCGGTTATCGGGGAGGGATTATGAATGCGAGCGTGCCGTAGCGGTCGGCCTGCGGTCTAAAGAGGTGCGTTCCAGTAGTACTGAACAATGCCGATATTATAGATCTTACCGAATAATGCCGCGGAATTCAGAAGGTCATCTACAGTGGGGCACACGCGATACCTGAGCTGCATACTCAATGTACCGAACGGGCTTAGGTATATTCCGGAAATGGAATCCGGAATTTCAACATGTTCCCCTATTCTGCTTGCCAAATTAGTTCTATGCCCGGTCCATACCACATCGTTTTCGGCTGATCCGAATACTTCGTTTTTCCCCCATAAAAAATAAGCCAGTTTAGTTGTACAGTTTTCATCCATGTGATTGATCGGGCTGAAGGCGATGTTGTCCCTGTTGACGCTTGAATCTTTTTTTAGATCAATGGTCACAAAAGGTGCGTTCCAAAAACCATTTATCTGATAATCGTACAGGTAAAAAGTGGGTATATCCAACTTTTCGCCGGTAACGGCGTTGATAAATCTGGCTTCTTGGGCAGTATCACGCACTATTCTCCTTACGGGGTCCATATGCGTGGACACGGCACGTCGGGATGCGGTTAGATCTATCCGCCCTCCGTTTTTTATCATAGGAATTATCATAATAAATACCCTCAAGTAGTATATCGTCATATTTGATCTCAAATTTCATATTCGCTTATTTCTTTCAACAAATTTGATGCAAGTTTTCCCTGGCTGTATCCGAGAAGATACCAAAGAGACCCAATGATCCGATCCGAAAGCTTGCCTGTTGATTTCGGGTTTTTTTGTGGATCAGGAGGACAAATGATGGGGGAAGTTTCTACCGGATATGTCCCGCCGGCCCAGGTCAGACCTCAGGCTCCGCCTGCACCGCCAAAACCGGAAACTGCAGCCCCTAATACACGCCCGGCTACGCTGCCGTCCGAACCTCCCCCTCCCGCTCTATACGGCGAAGCCCCAAGGCCACAAACAACGCCGGTGCAGAGCACAAATAATGACCATTCCGGCGAGGGAAGAGAAGATAGCGAAAATGCAGAGGAGAACAATCCTCTGGTGTCCGGGGCGATTGCGGCCGTTGGCAGTGCTCTTGCAGGTCTAACAGATGAACAACGCGCGGACATAACCAGAATTGGTGATCGTTATGATGTTCTTGGTAATTCCGATGAATGGCAAAAACTAGATGATTATATAAAAGAAATGCAGCAGAAAGGCGCTACCGACATACAGATTGCTAGCACTCTGACAGATAAATTCGGCATAGGATTATTGGAATATTACTACGAATATAAAAATAGCAACACATGCGCTCTATCTGATGCCGCCATAACAAGAGCATTCCATATAGAAACAAGCAAAATTTTCAGTAATACGCAGAAGAACGGCAACTTAGTGAGATACTTTAACATTTATAAAGATACGTATTATAATTCGCCTCAAGATGCAATCAACACTTATAATCGTTTGATGAATGGGGAGACTATGTATGAGACAGCAGAGGCCATAAAAAATCATTGTTATTTAGCCGTGGAAAAAAGAATACAACATATCCAGAGAGATCCTAGTTCTACTCAAGCACAAAAAGACGAGGCTAAGAAAGCCTATGGAAACTTAAAGAAGAAAGGCATCATAGATTGTGACTTGACAACAAACGATGTCTTATTTCCTACCACGAAAATTACACATGGCCAATCCTTATCCATAAAAACCTCGCCGGGAGGCGAAGAATTAAAATTCGATTTTGATTTTAATACGCTACATAAGCTGAGCGAGGATTGGGGCTATAAACTAACAGCGAGGGATTTTGAAGAAGGCAGATACACCACAAAGACTGAAGGGGATACAACAACAGTAACATTCGATCGCCCTATGGAAGGAAAAATCGGGCAAATGCAAATAGAGCTGACAACCGAGTCAGATGGCACTGTAAAGGTGTCTATACCAAGGTATGGCTGGAGTACGGTATATGGAAACGTAAAATATGTAGTTAGAGATACAAACGGTAATACAAAAGAAGTGGTTTTCACACAAAATTTTTTAAAAAAGATTTATACGGATACTTCAATGGATGATGCAAAAAGAATAGCCTTCTGGAATAAAGTCAGAGCAGCAACGCTAGTCGGCCGGACAGGTGAAGAAGGCTTTGTGTATGAGACTGGCAATGTATACGAAATAAAAATACTAGGGAATTTAGGTGATTTTCGTTTGATGGGACAGGCAGACGTCAATGGTGTTGTTGTTTTTAATTTGGGGGATGCAAAGGGTCACACTGAGGCAGGTCAATGGATCGATAAAAACAAAAATAACTACTATAAGGGATCAGAAGTCTGGCAAGATATTCCCTCCGTCGCCCAAAGCGGTCAGGACATCAAGCCCGAGCAGGCGCAAGCAGTCAGGGCAGCGGCCGCTGAGGACGGCTCCGCGCAGCAGGACATTGCCAGGCAGGTATCCGAGGGCTTGCTCGACCCTCAATCGCGATTTGCCGACAGCCAGGTCGCAAACAGCATCGGCAAGACATATCTTGTGGATGACGTTGTTTTTGAAAGCAACAATATCGAAAAAGACGCGATCTCCATCAAGAACGAAGATGGCAAATACGATATTTATATCAGGCGCTCAGCAGCTGAAATCGACCAAAACGGCCTGCTGACTCGGGCTGCCTGCTCCCGCCTTACCCGCGCCGCAGTCCACGAGATCACCGAGATCGGAGCAATGATCAAAAACCCCAATATGGACGCAGGTCAGAAAGCTGTCGCCGCTCACTGGGTCGCCACACAGGTGGAAGAAGCGGTCACTTCTAGATACGCGGCAGATCCCGGTTTAGGCATCAAAGCCGCAACGGCCGCGGGAACAGTGGCTGCAATGACCCAGCTTGAAAGCGCCGCCCGGGGTGCGCCGAGCCTAGGCGATACCGTACGCGGCTCGCACATAGCCGGCGCCAGCATGGGTTTTGGCCTTTCCCTGGCATTTGAACTTGTACCCGAAATATGGAACAGAGGGTTTGACAATGTCGGCACGGCGCAATACTGGAGAGGCGCTATAGGCCGCTCGTGGGATTCGGCTATACGCGCCGCGGCTTTTTCGGTAAGGGACAATTCCATACAGGATGTATTTATGCAAAGGATATTTGGAACTAACTATGCAGATTCGCAACTGTGGAATAATTCGTCAGTTCTAAGCAGGATCGGATTCACCGGCGCTAATGTCGGCGCAATGGCAATATCGGGTATTTTTGACGATGTGCTTTTGTGGCTTGACTCCCCTATCGACGAGCGCTTGCGTGATTCCGTTCCGCAAAATATCAAAAAAAATAGCGATTTGGCAGATATTGATGGCAATCCATATATACGCGAATACTTCGACAAAATGGTCGCTCTCAAGATGATACAGGGCTCGGCTTCAAACATGGCGTTCGAGATACCCCAGCTGCTGGCAACGCGATTTCCGCTGCTTAGAAACACAGCCGCCCGCGCAGCGGCCGGCGTGGCCACGAACTTTATTACCAGATCGCTTTTTGAGTACACTGTGCTGTCGGGTATAGCAGAGGAATACCTGGGCAAGAACGAAAATGAGCCGGGATTGATACAACAATACCAATCAGGTGAAATCGGCGAACCGACTGAGGATCTCGGCGCGTTCTATCAATTCACAAATGATTATTTTACTTCTTTCGTCGCAAAAGAGAGAAACGCAGAAGTCCTTAGAGGTATCGGCGACTTTATTAAAAGCCCGCTCGCAGCCAGCTACTCAACATGGCTGGTGAACCAGGCAATAAACTTGGGCAGGCGGGCGATCGGCATGAGCAAAGCCAGTCCGGCAAACGGGGTGCTGACTACGGCATTTGCAACTTACCAGGCTGGAAAATTCAGTTTTAATCAGGGAAATAACACATCGGAAGATCCTAGAGAATACTTTACAAGGCTGGGCGTGGCTTGCATCGCCAGCCCGTCTATAATATACGGAACCGGCTGGCTCACCGGCACAACCGTAGCTCTGTCTGCGCCGGCATCCATTCTTGTCGGCGGGCTCGCATTTACCGGGGGCGTGGCGTACCAGATAATAGATCAACAGAACAAGATCCTTGAGGAGAGCGATTATGCGGACCTGGACAGGGAACAAAAGAACAAAATACTTGGGGTCGCGCGGGCGACGAACGGCTGGATATCAGGCAGAGAAAGCAGCGGAGCTATAGAGTCGATCGAAGAAGCAAGGTCGCTTTACCCCGGATTGCCGTCTTCGCAGCTACAAAATATTGTCACGCTTTCCAAAATCGGATATAAAAACATCCTGGGGCACTCTATAGACAAACTGGATCCGGGACAGGATACAACCTATGGAGGGGCACGGCTTGTATTGGGCACAAAAAACGAGGTGATAGGGCAAAGCCTGAAAGAAATTAACAATAGATTCGCCCTCGGCCATTGGAGCGGGAATATCAGCGAAGAAGATTATATTGACAGCGTGTGCCCTAATTGGAGATATCTGGTTTCCAACCAAAGCGGACAGAGAGAAAGATTTTCCAGCAATCTGTGGAATATATACGAATCTGCTACCGTTCAGAAATTCATAAAACGCAACGATGATGAAGGCGTGATCGCCCGCAACATGGCCGATTACTATATGAACGATCCGAATCTGATATCTGTATCTCCCCGCGATTTGTGGGATCGCCTGGGAATATCTCCGGTAATTGAAAAGTCAGACCTTGAAGAAACCGCACGTGTGTATGCCGATTACATGGGCCAACTCACCTCTTTCATAGGAGAGAACATATCAGAAGACTCGCTGACTCTGATCTCTACTTCCGTGGACAAAGGCGAAACATTGACGGACAATCAGATGGGCTATTTCATTAGTGAGGCCGTCGGCAACTTCCTCACCCTCGATAATATCCTTGATATGTCGTTCGAAGACAAGGTATTGTTGCGCCGGGCCGGCTTCGAGGACGGTTTTTATGTCGATTCTGTCAGACGCCACCACGCCCTATGGGCTGAAGTTAAGGACGTGCTTAGCAGGGACGGGATACTGGCTCAGGAATGCGCAAGCCGCGGGGTGGATTATGCCAATATCGACAGTTTAGATGCAAATATTTTTAACGAAATAATGCAGTCCGCGATCGCCGTATTCCGCGAAAGGCACGGTCTCCCGTGGGCAGAAGCGGAGCAGCGCATCATACCCGAAAGAGCCCTTATAGAAAAATTCCAGGAGATAAAGAATGCCCCCGAAGAACAGACAAAACAATATGACTCTCTAGAAAATTTCGCTTATTCCAATAAGCATTCCGGACGTGCTATTCCGATTATCAATATAAAAGAATACCCCCGTCTGTTCGCTGAACTAAATACGCTGTTCCGCCAAAGGGGTCAATTTGATTATACAGACGAAGCCCTAAGAACGATGTCCGATGTGGATTTTGCCAGAGTTTACTCTGATGTCATAAAAGAAATTTGCATGCATAACAACAACGGCGATATAGGAGAAACACAGTATATTGACGCCAATATTATAAACATGCTCACATCAATCTACGTCCCGGATGATGATACGGAGAATACCGCCTAGGCTGTATGCAATTGCTGCATATTCCACCAATGATTCGATATTCCTCCCCCGATTTCACTTGCCGGCAAGCTGTAAGCTGTAAGCCGTAAGCTGTAGGCCCGCAAGGGCCGTGCCGTAGGTCGCCGCGGCGACCGTGTCGTAAGCCGCTCCCCAGCCTGAAATACACCCGTTTTTTTGACGATATATATAGTAGAGGGGGTTAGACCCTCAAAAATCAGTCCAAAGGAGATGATCATGAATCACTTGAACATGCGCGCGTTCCCGAGACCGGCGGTTCCAAACCAGTACATCAGGGCATTTATGCCGCGGGCTATAGTTACAGACACGATGATAGGCTGCAATATGCGCGTGGACATGGACAAAAGACTTATCGCACTCAGAAGTGAGCCGGAGGTAAGAAAAGGCCTCGGCAATAAAGTATTTGACACCATGAAAGACTACGGCATATTCCTGCCTTCAGGCTCGGACAGCGGGAGATTAAACGAGCAGACAGCCGGATCCATGAGCCTGCCAAGCCTCAGTGAATTCCTTTCGTCGCAGGACAACATGGAGAACCTCTTAGCAATGGGAATGCAAACGCGAAAAGGCGGTTATACCAGGGGTTTATTTGAAAAATGTTTAGGGCGCAAAGATGTTCCTCTGGATGATCCTGTAGTTAATGAAGATTGGTTCATGCCAAGCACTACCGAATTCCTTGCCGCAATAGCAGGAAGGTCTGCCATGCCCACTCCGGCCAACTTTGCTGTTCCAACAGCCTTTTATAAAAATGAGAACGAGATCTTGTCAATGATGGCCAACAAAAGGATCATGGATTTTTATAAGGAAACACAAGACATAGAACTCACCCCATTCAACCTGAATTGCATATCGCTGGCAATAGAAGGCTTGTTCAACGAGACGACCACGGACCCGGCATTATTGACGCTATCACTAGAAAATTTATATAAAGAACTTATGGAAACAGATACTCTGCGCATGATCGGGTCAGACAGGATGATCAAACTGTATTACGACATTCTCTTTCATCCGCTGTGGTTAAGCAAGCTGCCCCGCAAGGATGCGGAGATCTTCTGGTCGAGAGTTGAATACCCGGAACTGGTAGAAGCTCTTTGCAGAGGCGGGATAGCATGGGAAGAAAAGCTGATCCTGCCTGACCTGTTTAAAGGTCTGCATAATTACGACAGGGAACCTTTGCCTTGGACTACAGATAAGCCCAACGGCAACTAGATAACCGTTCCCTCCAGATCATGCGTTCCCGCCTTGGTTATTTTGACTTTGACAATGTCTCCCACCCTTACTCCTTGCTCCTTACTGCTTACTACTTCAACTCTCCCGTCTATCTCCGGCGCATCTCGGTAGGTGCGGCCTGTAAATTTGCATGCGGATCCCGTACGGGCGGGTTTTAAACCCGCCCCTTCAATTAATACCTCCATCGTCTTTCCGATAAATCCCCTGTTCTTCTGCCTTGATATCTTCTCCTGTATCTTCATCAACTTTCTAACCCTCTCACTTTTCACCTTCTCACCCACCTGCCCCTTCATCCCATACGCCTTCGTCCCCTTCTCTCTGCTAAACGGGAATGCTCCCACCCTGTCGAATTTTATTGTTTTAACAAAATCCGTAAGATTTTCAAAATCTTTTTCTGTTTCTCCTGGAAAGCCGACTATGAAAGTCGTCCGGATAGCTACAGAAGGCATCTTTTTGCGCAATTTGGCAATGAGAGCTTCTAAATATTTCCTGTCATATCCGCGGTTCATGGCTTTAAGCATCTTATCGCTCGAGTGCTGCATGGGAAGATCAATATATTTGAGCACTTTCCGCTCTTTTGCCATCACATCGATAAATTTGTCGGTAATATGCTTCGGGTGCGTGTACATAACTCTTATCCAGCGGACGCCTTTTATCTTTGCGGTCTTTTTAAGTATTTCCGGGAATTTTGGGTGGGCAGTTGTATCCTGCGCCACAAAAATGATCTCTTTCGCAGGGGGAAAATTGCGGTGTTGAGGTAGATGCTGCCCATGGGCAGCATCTACCTGTTTTATGATATCCCCCACCGTTCTGTATCGCAATTTCCCTCTTATCGAAGGGATCAGGCAATACGCGCAATTGTTGTTGCATCCTTCTGACATCTTTATATATGCGGTCCACGGAGGCGTCGCCTTAACCCTCGGCACATGACAATCGTGCAGGCCGATGCTGTCAATAATCCCATCTACATGCTGTATCTCCCCTGTCCCGGCCCCTCTCCCCTTTCTCACTTCTAACTTTTTACTTTTTACTTTATACTTTGGCAGGCATCCCGCCACCAGCAGCTGCCTGCACGCACCATTCTTTTTGTATGCCGCCATCTCTTTGATGACATCGAGAGACTCTTTTCTTGCCGAGGAAAGGAACGCGCAGGTATTTATGATTATCACTTCAGCGGAGGCCGGATCAGATGTATAGCTGAATCCTTCTTCCGCCATCTGCCCCATCAAGGCCTCGGAATCCGTTAGATTTTTTGGACACCCTAAGCTGACAATATGAAAAAGTCTGGAATGTGGTATATTGACAACCATAGCTTCCATTGTATAATATAGCAAGCGGATAATCCGATTCTCCAAACAGACAAAGAAGAGGAAAAAATTGTGAAAAAGTTTCTAGGAGCAGTAGTAATCTTCGGTCTTGTCATGGCGCCGGCTTTTGCGGTGCAAACAGGCGGTGCCGGAGCGTTAAATCCTGAGGTAGTAAAGGGAGCTTTCACCGCGGAAGCAAATGCCAGTTCGCAAACGCTTGAAGTAACCTCGGGCATCACAAAACTCGGGACCCCAACCTATACCTGGCCAGCTGCGCTCGGACCAGAAAACTCATATCTAAAGGACAGCGGCACAGGGACATTGACATGGGAAGTTATTTCCGGAACTTCCGCCGCCGGAGAGACCGGACAGATACAGTTCAACAGTTCAGACAACTTCGCGGCAAGCGAAAACCTTTCCTGGGACGCGTCGGGAAACAACAAATTGTTCGTAACGGGGACTGTCGAAGCCACATATTTCAGTGGCGACGGCGGTCAGCTCTCAAACGTCACTCCCGCAGGGTCCGCGGGCGGCGACTTAACCGGCACGTATCCTGATCCCAGCATCGCCGCAAACGCCGTCACAACCGCAAAGATCTCCGATGAGGCCGTCACGGGCGGCAAACTTGCTAACCAGATAATCAAGAGCGGAACGCTTGATGACGCGGCATACAGCCTAATCCTTAGCAATGAGGGGACCGGCGAAGACATTGGTATTGGCCCGCTTTTTTCAAGCTATACAAGACTGCAGAATAGCGCGGGAGATTTAACATTGGCTCTTGTATCGCAAAGCGTTCCGGAAGAAGGCGGTATCGCTGGAATAGTGGCTACGAAGTACTTGATGATGAATTCTCCGGGCATCCAGATCGAAACGGATGAATTGGAATTAAGGGGTACGATTTACACCAAAGATCTTTCGCCGTCCCTTTATGTCAAAACGGACGATTCAAGCAAACTCACCGCCGAGGCGCTGTCCCTTGACGGCGTGTCGCTCGATGAGGGCAAGATCCTCATAGGCGATGGCTCCAATCAAGCTTCCGCGCAATCGGTCTCCGGCAATATCACAATGACATCCACCGGCGTAACCACCATCGCCGCAGACGCCGTCACAACCGCGAAGATCTCCGATGAGGCCGTCACAAGCTCTAAGCTCGCCAATCAAATACTAAAGAGCGGAACGCTCGATGACGCCGCTTACAGCCTAACTTTCAGCAATGAGGGAACAGGAACAGACATCGGACTTCCGCTCCCAATGTCAAGCTATGTTCTAATGCGAAACAGCGAAGGCACGTTTGTAATGGGACAAATACCATCTCAAATTCCTGATGTTGGAGGAATTGGCGCTGTTTATAGCGACAAATTCTTAATACTAGCTAGTGACAACGTCGTCAAACTTACTGCACCGGAGCTGCAGTTTACCATAGATGCCGAAGGAGGAAACATCAGGTTTGTTAACGATATAGACAGCGAGCTGGATGTTCTAACAGTCGATCAAGGCGGCGTGATCACAGCATATTCCCTCCCGCCCTCTTTGTATGTAAAAACCACGACTGATCAGAAACTCACCGCTGAAGCTATAGATATAAGCTCGGGTATTACGGGAACGCTGGAGATCCAGTATGGTGGCACCGGAATCTCTTCTTATCCTCCAAGCGGTGAAATACTGATCGGGGATGGTACCAACTACAACCTGCGCATAATAAGCGGCGATGTTTCGATGAACTATCTGGGTGAAGTAGCGCTACGCGACGGCAGGATCTCTACGTCTAAATTGGCATCTAACTTCATTCTGCCAATAAACAGAGGTGGCACAGGAATTACAACTACCCCTATGGGCCCGCAAATACTCCTTGGTTATATGGGCAGCTACAGCCTGCGCACGGTAAGCGGAGATGTTACCATGGATTACCTAGGCAATTACACTATCGGCAGCGGAAAGATCACTGCAGATAAGCTCGCTTCAAATTTCACTCTGCCTGTAGACAGAGGAGGAACAAGCGTACAGTCTTTCACCCAGCACGGCATTGTTTACGCTGCCACCGCTACATCACTTGATTCAACCGCTGCGGGTTCAGCCGGTACCGTGCTCAAAGGAACCGGTTCAGCTCCGGAATTCGGTCAGGTCGTCACAGCGGAGATAGCAAGCGGAGCTGTCACCACCCCCAAACTTGCAGGCAACATCGATATAAACACGACCGGGAGCATTTCAACAGGCGGCAGCGTCAATATCGGAACAACTCTTGAGGCCGGCGGAAGGGTTATTTACACTCCTTCAGGCACAGAAACGATCACTGAGGGCGGCGGGGTAACAGAGGATATGCTTGCCAAAAAAGTCATTCTGATCGCAGGAGACGGATCAGGGACAACTGATATATCTGCAAATCCGCAAATAGCTGCCGGAAGCAACGGCCAGATGATAATCCTTATCGGCACCAACGACTCCAATCTGGTCAAATTTGACAACGGTAACGGCCTTCAACTTTCGGCAGCCACCAGTTTTACACTGGGCATCGGAGATATTCTCCAGCTGGTATATGTCGAGTCTCTCAGCAAATGGGTAGAGATCAGCAGAACAGACAACTAGGAGAAATTAATGAAACGGACAATATCTGGTCTCGCGGCTATCATCATCTTTGCGGCAGTGTCCTTTGCAGTCCCCCTTGGCGGCGCGGGCAGCATGACAAGGCAGAGCATAAGAGGCTCCCTGGAAGTACAGGGGACCTTGTCTGTTGACGGAAGGACCGTGCTGAACGGCAAAGAATATGTATGGCCGAGGACAAAAGACATAACAAAGCCCGGATCGGTGTTAAAGAATTCCGGGAACGGCAACCTGATCTGGGCAAAAGAGGTCTCCCCTTCCGGGGTCGAAGGGTCTGTCCAGATCAACACCGGGGACGAATTTTCTTCGGACCCCGCTCTGGTATGGGACAAAGAGAAAAAGACCCTAAACATCTCGGGTGTTCCGGCTTCGGTCCAGGGCCATTTCCATGATCAATCCGAAATAAAAGGCATAGTACCTGTCACCAAAGGCGGGACGGGCACTGACAACGGTTCGATAAACGCGGCGGATGAGCTAGTTCTGTCCGCGGGCGGGGAGAACAAAAACGTTGTACTTAATCCCTCCGGAACAGGATTTTCCGTGTTGAACGGTTCAGGAACAATATCTAAAGGGACAGTCCGCTCTGAGGCGGGCTTTAACGTAAAAGGGATTGACGGCGCTTCCAGTTCTTACATCGTAGTCTCGGACATAAAGATAGAAAACAATTCTCTGAAAAAGAAGATCAGGCAATTGACCGTATCCGGGGGCATCATCACGGCAATTGGCGAAGAAAGCGATTGGCTGGATGCCGGCTCCGTAATGTTTCCCGCCGCACAGGCTCAACCGGCCCAGGAGTAGCTTGTCCGCTCTTTATTAACATTGCCAAAGGTACTATAATCTCCATATATCATGAATAAGCGCTTTCGCAGGCTGAAGTGCAGAGTATATTATTTTAACCGGCTCGCCAGGAGGAACAAACTGGCTGTGCTCGGAGCGCTTCTCGTGGCCGCAAGCGCCCTTTCGTTCTCAATCGCTCCTGTGATCATCATCTCTCAGATAAGGACCAGTTCTTCATACAGGGTGGCGGGGCGCATGGAATCTACCGCCACACCGAACCAGCTTGCTTCTTCCTCATACAAAACTACAGGCGGGCTAAAAGAGCGGGTCATGAGCGTGGTCCGGGGCGATACATATGCGGTAAAAGGAGGCACTACCCCGGCAGGTGGCGTGATATCGACTTTCGGCATAACATCTTTCGCTCCTTCTTTAGGCTATAATTCCGGAATATTGAGGAGCGAGATCGAAGGATTTGGATTCAAAAGCGGATCAACGATCCGGCTTGCGCTTTCCGGCGAGCCGGACATCGCCGCTACTGACGTTATAATTGCATCCTCGTCGAGCATAACCTGTTCATTCGACCTGACCGGAAAAAAACCCGGCATGTGGACACTTAACGTCTCCCTTTCCGGCGGGGAGACCGCTTCACTGCCTGACGCGCTCGAGATCAAAACTCTGGCCTCCGGCGGCACCATGATCAATTATCCCAATCCTTTCGATCCCGGCGCCGAAAGCACCGTATTCATATACGAGCTGGACGGCGATTCTGATACCGCGCTGCTGATATTCAATATTTCCGCCGAGCTGGTATTTAGAAGGACGTTCCTCTCAGGACAGAACGGCGGAAAATCCGGGACAAATTCCGTTGAGTGGAACGGCACTAATTCTTTCGGCGAAATATCGGCCAACGGCGTGTATTTCGTCCGCCTTATAGACACAAGAAGCGGAAGAGTCCTGGCAAAAGGAAAGGCCGCGGTGTCAAAATGAGCATCATGTCCTCTATTTACTTTGTCCCGAGCATAAATGCTCGGCTCCGTGTCAGATCGTGGAGCCGACGATTCATCGTCGGGATCATGGTATTTTCCGCAATGGCCGGTGTCTGTTTTGCCGGAACAGGAGCTACAGAAGATATATCTAAGATCGGCACTGGCGCCAGGCCCATGGGAATGGGAAGGGCTTTTGTATCCGCCGCCGATGATGTCAACTCGGTGTTCATGAACCCTGCGGGTCTTGGCCGGACATCGGGATGGCAGATAACAAGCATGTACACTTCGCTGTTCGAAGGCGATCTCAATTATGTTGTTCTTGGCGCCTCCAACCCGTTCTCATTCGGAAAAATAGGCGTTGGCATGATATCTACCGGCACAGGACAAATAATATCCCCGTCGCCGTCCGGAGCGACATATTTCGACTATTATGACCGGCTTTTCATATTAAGCTATGCAAAAAGCGATCCCGTGGTCATAGGAACGAACAAGGTCTTTACCGGCATCAATTTAAAATATTTCCAGAAGGGCTTTTCCGGCTCCGAAACAAACAGCGGGCGCGGAATAGACATGGACCTGGGAGTTGCCGTAACAACCGAAAACGGACTGCTCCTTGGAATGACCGCACAAAACATCCTGCCCACCTCCATAACCTGGGACACGGGAGCAAACGACTCCATTCCTGCAGTGCTAAAAGCGGGCATTTCAAAAAAGACAATGGAAGAAAAACTTGTTATAGCTCTTGATGCCGATATCCCGGCCGGCCGGGCCATACCCGTGACCTTTCATGCCGGCTGTGAATACTGGGCAAGCAGGTATCTGGCCCTAAGAGCAGGAATAGACCAAAATATAAGCGCGGCTACTTCCGTGAACACCGGGATGTCGGCCGGCGTCGGGCTATACCTTCAGAAAATAAGCTTTGATTACGCATACAGGCCTTTTTCGGAAGCGGGCCTTTCTGCGGCGCATTTTATCTCGTTGTCGCTGAAACAATAGGATGAAAGGGCTGAAGCAAATGGGAAAGATGTTCTTATCCGTGGCCGTTGTGATCCTGTTAACGGCTCTCCCCTGTGAGGCGGAGATCTATAGTCTTGGCGTTTTTCCCTACCAGCCGCCCGAAGCCCGGCCGTTCATAAAGATCACTTCTACATCCATCACGGCCGCATGGGGCGCGGGAACGAATGATGCCTCGACCAGATATGAATGCCAGAACGTAACCGCGTCCACCTCGCTTCCTCCGTCTTTGGGGACGCTCAGCTGGGAATCCACGGGACTTATCCCTGTGACCGAATATTTCTTCAGGGCCAGGGCCTGGGATGATAATGCCACCCCGCCATCAGCGACAGAATGGACCGAACTGGGAAGCACCTATACGACCGACAGGATAAAAGTGCAGGGGGTCCCGCTTTCGGACGGGGATATGATATCCGGCTTGCCCGACATCTCTTTCAGCTTCAGAAGCGCCTATCCGGCAGATGCGGCGTCCTGCGTCGTACTCGTGGACGATGTGCCTGTCACTGACGGCTTGTCAGCCAACGCAAGATTTGACTCGATCAGTTCGTCTTTGGGAATAACTACTGTATTGTATGCCCCAAAATCGCGGCTTTCCGGGAACGGCAGGAAGATCACGGTAAGTATTTCCGACTCCGCAGGCTCTCTTTACACCGAAAGCGCATCAAACCTGGCTATAAGGGATTCATCCGATACAGAACTAAGGATCACGTCTCCCGCCCTGTGTTATCCCAATCCTTTTGATCCCGGACAAGGAGATATGAAGATAGCATATAACCTGTCCGCCGACGGGGACATAACAATATTCATAATAGACGCCGCCGGACGCGTGATCCTGAAAAGACCGGTCCATCCGGGAATGAACGGCGCAAGATACGGATATAACGAATTTCTCTGGGACGGCAAGAATGCGTTCGGAGAGACCGTGTCCAACGATGTATATCTCATCTGCATCGCGGACGGGTCCGGAAAGGTCCTGGGCAAGACAAGGACAATGGTACTGAAATGAAGGGGGTCTGCCTTGCGGCGATCATATCTCTTGTTATGCCCGCATTTTTGTGCGGCACGGCTGCTGCCGCGGAGATAACCGAAATAGGTCCGTCTGCCAGGCCGATCGCGATGGGACGCGCGTACAGCGCGGCCAGGAACACCGCGGACAGCATGCTTTACAATCCGGCCGGACTGGCCGGCATAGGTTCTTTTCAGTTCTCCAGCATGTACTCAAACCTCAGCAGTGATTTTTCTTATACCAGTATAGCGGCGGCTATGCCGGTAAGGTACGGCACGCTGGGATTTGCCGTACTAAACCAGCACTCCGGAGCGCTTTACAGGACGGTGCTCGATGCCGGCGGAAGGGTCTCGATGGACGGATCTTCCCCCTTCTTCTTTACCAATCAGGTATATTTGGCATCATTCTCCGGCGATCTGGACAACCAGCTTTCCGCCGGAGCGCGAGTTAAAATATATGAAAAAGAAGCCGGCTCGGTACCCATGGGATACGGCACGGGGACTGCTTTTGATGTCGGAATGCTTTACAGGCTCGGCAAGGACACTGACGCGGGGATTTACTTAGAAAACATCCTGAGCAGCGGAATAAGCTGGCCAACAGGGTCGAGAGACCCTCTCCCTCAAAGAACAAGGGCCGGCGTGATGCACCGCCCGGGAAACGGCTGGACAATAGCCTTGGATACCGTTGCGGAACGCGACAGGCCGCTGCTTATAAAGGCGGGCGGAGAGTGGCGCGCGCACGAACTGATCTCCTTAAGAGCTGGTCTTGAACAGGTAGATATCGGAAGTGAAAGATATCTGAATTATTCACTCGGTGCCGGAACCGATCTTCAGACATTCCAGATCAACTACGCTTACACAGCTGACTCGGCACTCAAAGATAATTCTTCCCACTTTGTCTCGATAAGTATTGATGTTCCGGCTATGCGGGCATCAACGCCCGAAGCAGAACATCCCGTCCATGAAGAAACAACTGTAAGCCCCGCAATTGAACCGCAGCCCCCGGAAGCGCCCGCGCTCCCTCCTCAGATATTCAGGCCCGGGGCAAAAGACCTGACCGGCGAGGTGCTTAAGGAAAAAGAGCTTATCGTACGGGCCCGGATAAACGAGCTTGACGCGCTTATCAGGGCCGCAAGGTCTGTCAACGACACATCCCGGGCAGAAGATTTCCAAAAGGAAAAACGCAGGGTCCTGGATGAATGGGAAGAGACCAAAAGTTCTCTGGTCAATCCGCTGGAAAGCGAGATACGCAGGACAGATTGAGCAGCCGCGGGGTCCTATTGACAAGGGTCGGCCCTTCATAGTATATTTTAGTCAGATAGCCGCACTTTATGTGTCGCGATCGTGATTATTTACCTTGAAGAAACCTACATAAAAACCGCAAACGCAAAAATACCGCATAATACAAGAGGAGGAAAAAATGGACATATCCGAACTGCAGAAAAAAACGATACCGGAGCTGTTTGAAATTGCCAAGGAGATGAAGATCCCCAATTACAGGCAGTTCAGGAAGCACGATCTCGTGTTCAAGATACTTGAGGCCAAGACCGAGAGCAACGGGCTGATATTTGCCAGAGGCGTACTCGAGATACTGCCCGAAGGCTACGGTTTTCTTAGGACTGAGACCTACCTGCCCAGTGCCGACGATATATATGTATCGCAGACCCAGATAAGAAGGTTCGACCTGGCAAACGGCGATTCGATACAGGGACAGGTAAGGCCGCCGAAAGACGGAGAAAAATATTTCAGCCTTTTAAAGATCGAAGCGGTTAACGGACAGGACCCTGATTCCATCAGGGAAAGAGTGCCGTTCGACGCTATGACCCCGATCTTCCCGGACCAGAGGATCGTTCTCGAATACCCCGGATGCCCTATCGCCGCCAGGCTAATAGACCTGGTCTCCCCTATCGGCGCCGGACAGCGCGGAATGATAGTATCTCCTCCAAAAGCCGGAAAGACCACCATTCTTAAGAACATAGCCAACAGCGTTGCCGAAAACTTCCCGGATTACAAGATAAAAGTCCTTTTGGTCGACGAGCGCCCGGAAGAAGTGACCGACATGCAGCGCTCGGTAAAAGGCGAGGTTATCAGCTCCACCTTCGACGAGCCGCCGGAAAACCATATCAGGGTGGCCGAACTGCTCCTGGAAAGCGCAAAGCGCCTTGTAGAAGCCAACCAGAACGTAGTCATTCTGCTGGACAGCATTACAAGGCTGGCCAGAGCCTACAACCTGGTCACCCCTCCGTCCGGAAGGACCCTGTCAGGAGGCCTTGATCCGACATGCCTTCACCGGCCGAAACGGTTCTTCGGCGCTGCCCGCAACATCGAAGGAGGCGGCAGCCTTACCATACTAGCAACGGCACTGGTAGAGACCGGAAGCCGCATGGACGATGTTATCTACGAAGAGTTCAAAGGCACCGGGAACATGGAGCTTCATCTCAACCGAAAGCTTTCCGACAGAAGGATATTCCCTGCGATAGACGTAAGGACCTCCGGCACCAGAAGGGAAGAACTCCTGCTGGGCGACGACGAGCTGAAGAAAGTATGGCTCCTCAGGAAGGTCCTGGACAGTTTCGAAGGATCGGAATCCACCGAGCAGCTTATTGACAGACTTCAGGAATACAAGTCCAACAAGCAGTTCCTGGATTCCGCCAACGTTAAATAAGAAATGCTCTTATCACTTCGGGATGTCCTTGAGGCAACTGGAGGAAAAACTACAGCCTCCAGCAAGGATATTTGCTTTAGAGGCATCTCCACCGATTCAAGGAAGATCAAAAAAGGCGATCTTTTCATCCCGCTGAGAGGCCCCAACTTTGACGGCCGGGATTTTATCTGCGACGCTCTCAAAAAAGGCGCGGCAGGAATAGCATCTTCCGTGCGCGGGATAAAGCCCGGGAAAAACAGAGCCGCTATACTGCTTCCGGCAACTCCCAAGAAAGACCGCAAACTCTATCCGGAATTGAAGGCTCTTCACCGCATAGCCGGAAGACACAGGGCAGATCTTCCTGTAAAACTGGTGGCAGTTACCGGAAGCAGCGGAAAGACCACCACAAAAGACATGATACACGGAGTGCTATCCGCGCACGGGACCTGTCTTAAAACAGAGGAAAACCTGAACAACGAGATCGGCGTGCCCCTTACTCTTCTCGGACTTTCAAACAAACACCGCTATGCGGTCGTAGAGATCGGGATGCAGGGCCCGGAAGAGATACGGCCGCTGTCCGTACTATGCTTGCCGGACGTCGCGGCCATAACCAATATCGGAGAAGCTCACATCGGCAGGCTCAAGAACAAAAGGAACATCGCATCCGCAAAGCGCGAACTGCTGGACGGGCTCAAGCGCAATGGATCGGCAATACTGAACGCTGACGACAAATATTTCGGTTTTTTAAAGCGCGGAGCAAAAGGGAAAAAGGTCCTGTCCTTCGGGATACGCAACCCTGCCCGCCTTAGGGCTTTTGATATCAAGCCTTCAGGAAAAGGCTCGGAATTTAAGATGAAGATAAACGGCAGGCAGCATAGTTTTTTTGTTCCGCTTCCGGGAGAACACAACATTTACAACGCGCTTATCGCCATAGCGACCGGGATCGCGCTCAATATCCCATTAAAATCTATCAAGAAAGGCCTCATTGCATTCAAACCGTCCAGCAAAAGGATGGATATCACAACGACTAAGAGCGGCATCAAGCTGATCAACGACACTTACAACGCCAACCCCTCTTCGATGTCGGCGGCGGTCAAGACCCTGGCCGCGGAAAAAGGCCGCAAGATCGCTGTCCTGGGGGACATGCTGGAGCTGGGGAAAGATTCAAGAAAGTATCATCTGGATATCGGCAGGCAGCTGAAGAGGACCGGAATTGATATTGTGATCGCGGTAGGAAAACAGGCCGGATATTACATTTCCGGAAGCACAACGGCTGCCGATCGGTTCTTTGCAGGCAAACAAAAAGCAGCAAGACACCTCCTGAAACTTCTGAAACCCGGGGACACCGTACTTATCAAGGCCTCAAGAGGCCTCAAACTTGAGGAAATTACACAAAAAATTCTTGACAACACAGACTGACTTTTATATTATAAAATAAGATTGTCGAAGCCGCGGTGGTGGAATTGGTATACACGTACGTTTGAGGTGCGTATGCCGAAAGGCTTGAGAGTTCGAGTCTCTCCCGCGGCATTTTTGTCCGTCCGGAAAAACATATTGATTTTTTTCTATACATAGTATATATTGAGTCAGGCGATGGATAAGTTGAGAGGGCAAAAATGAAAGAGCCGGAAATAGTTTCGGTAAAAAGTCCGCAATCTCAACCAAAGACGGCCAACAAGGTCTCATCGTCAAACCTGCCGGAAAACTCCTCATTCGCAAAAAAACTTAATGATTCCTCCAAAAGACTTGAGAATGAAGACAGCCAGATAATGGCGATCATGGGGATGCTGGCAGGAATGTCTTCGCTACCCTCGGAAAAAAGAGCAGAAGCAGTAAAATACTCCGGGTCCGGCATGTTTTCGGATAAAGAACGCAACGATTTCAGTCTTTCGAATATTCTCGGCAGTATCAGGACAAGCTCCCCGGCCGGCGCCGGCGGTTCCCGGAACGATAACGCCCCTTCCGGCAACACGCCCTCGGCCGAACTGCAAAAACAGGACACGCAGCAGGCATTGATCGCACAGCTTCTGGCATATTTTAAAAATGCCGGCGTCCCCTTTCCTGTTATGGACCTGGTGTCAAAGCTTGAGAATATGTCCGCTAAACCGGATATCGGACAGATCGCGCAAAAAATAATCGATAACGCCGGCCTGATCAAGATAAACGGCAAGACCGAGCTTGTGCTGAACCTGAAGCCGCAATGGCTGGGGGACCTGAAGATGAGCATTTCTTCCGACAACGGGACCCTTACGATCCAGATATTTGCCAACGAAAAGACCAAGCAGCTTATCGAGTCGCAGATGGAAGAACTCAAAAGCCTGCTGGCCGGGGCCGATCTTAATGTGGGATCCCTCAATGTATCCGTAGGAGGGAGAGATCCCGGCAAGGACGGCACGGAGGAAGGCGTGGGAGGCGAAGCCGCGGCGGCAGGCACCCTTGCACCTTTTATCAGGCAGGCAACAGCCTTGGACGCGGCGCGCACCGGATCCGAAAATATCGCTATGACTATGAGACGCCTGATGATATACTCAAAGGTATAGCAAGGAGGGAAAAGGCATGGCATCTACAGTATCGGGAGTTCCTTTTAGCATTAATATGGACAAGTCGACAACATCTACCAAAAACAACTTCAATCTGACGAATGACGATTTTATGCGTATCTTGATGGCAGAAATGTCTACACCCAACCTGAACAATCTATTCAGTAGCGAGCAATCTAGCGGATCGGGCTCTTCATTTGGAAATGGAATGTTCTCTTCACTTATGGCCATGAATATGTCTTCAATGTTCAACAACTCCTCTTCTGATGTGCTCAAAACTTCATTATCCGAATTGCCGCTTCTAAGCCTCCTGATCGGCAAAACGATAAGCGCCGTCGACCAAGACAACGTCGAAATTAGCGGGACCGTTCAAAGAGTTCTTATGCAAAATGGCACAGCAATGTTGGATGTCGGGGATTCTATAATTCCTTCTTCGTCGATAACTGAGGTTAAATAAGGAGGCGAACTGTCATGTTTGATATAATGTCGCAAGCCAAAAACGCAATGGAGTCTTATTCGACGAAGTTGAAATCCATTTCTTCGAATATCTCAAGCATGAATGTTAGCTCATACAAGAGGATAGAAATGAGCTTTCAGACGGTTTTCAATCAGCAGCTTTCTGGCGGCTCGAGCGCTTATTCCGCGGGGAATGAAGGAGGGACCAATGGCATTCAGCTTGGAGGAACAGTCTCCATATCTGCAACAACCATCGACTTTTCTACGGGTGGAGATATCCCGGGAAAGAACCTAAGCCTTAAAATAAACAACGGAGATAAGTTCTTCATTGTCTCACCTGATGAAGGCAAATCTTTCTTTTACGCAAAAAGCGGAGATTTCAAGATCTCGGACAATAAACTTTTGACACAAAACAACATGCAAGTATATGGATTTAGCGTTCAGGACAACGGAATGTCGACGCAACAACTTGTCCCCATAGACATAAGCAACATCCCCGGGATTAACGAGGCCGACAAGACAAAAATCACATGGGACACAAACGGAAGATTGCGCATGTCTCTAGACGTTGAAACAGATGGAGAAGAAGCCAAATACGGAAGCCCTCTTCCGTTTCAAATCGCTCTCTCTTCTTTCAAAAATACCTCCGGATTACTTATGACTGATGGCCTTACGTATTATCCTACAATATCCTCTGGGCCAGCCGATGTGCCGTCCGCCCCAAAAGCCGGGGAAGTCGTTCCAAGAAGTCTTGAGGCTTCAAACGTTGATTATCCTTCTGAGGTTGTAGACTCGCTAGAGATACAAAGAGCGATCGATGCGGCAATGTCGGTAATTAAGATGGCAAACGATTCGATAACGGCTTTCATTAACAAGCTGGGATGAGATATTTAGAAGGATGATAACCAAGAAAAGCAAAAAAACGGTTCTGCTGCCCGGCGCCTTAGGCGACTGGACAAAATACAGGCCTCAGATCGAAGAGGCCGCTAAGAACAGGCCGGCCTCAAAGTCACCCAACAGGCTCTCCGAAAGAGAGCTTCTTGATATGAACCTGGCATTTCTCGGCATCTTTGAGGAATATGCAAAAGCGCTGCAAAGATCGTCCGGACTTCCGCTAAGCGCAGTAAGCTGCTCGGTAGAAACTGACAATTACGCGGAGATCCTAAAGACCGTGAACATCCCCGTAGTCCAGTTCAGGGTATCGGCTCCCGACAAAGAGCCGGTCTTTTTGTGTTTTGACATTCAGCTGGCCAATGCCCTGATAAACTCCTGCGTGGGAGGACAACCGGACCCCTCCCCTTCCAAGAACCTCACCGAAATAGAAGAGAACATCCTGGAAATATGCTCGTCCGGCGGCGCGGAAAAACTCCTTTCCGGAAATGCGCAAAAGGCCGAAGTAAAATATCTGAACTCTCCGAACCTTTATTTTGACCAGACTGTGGACGAATCAGAAGCCCTTGTCCTTGCAAAAGCAAGACTCAATTTCGGCAAGCTCAGCGGGGAACTATTCCTGATATCGGGCCTCTCGAATATCGGCAAGCATCAGCCCAGGCACAAGAGCGGAGCCGCATCCGCCGACTTGAGCAGGATCCCTCCTGCCATAACAAGCAGGATCAACATGCCTGTGAGGTCGGTCCTCGGCAATACGCTTATATCAGCCAAAGAGCTCTACGAGCTTGAAGCGGGCGACGTCATCGTGCTCGACTCGTCAATTAACGACCTGCTTCATGTCTCGATAGGAGAAGACTTGAATATTCTGGGGCAACCTGGTATAAAGGATGATAGATTATGCGTCCAGATACTCAAAGAAGGAAGCGGACGCATAGAAAGAATCAAGCTAAAAGACCCGAAAAGTTCGATGCAGGAAATGTCAAGCTCCCCGGACAGCGGCATCGATGAAGGACCCGGATCGGGGCTTCAGGAAGAACAAGAGTTCCCAAAAGAGGAGGTATGAGTTTTGGGAGAGAATGAAAACTACGCTGTCGACAAGATACGCTTCACTGAACTCGACAACTCCGCCGGCGGGCAAAAGATCGACAGGAAGCTTCTTGCGGATATCCCCATAGAAGCTACCGTAGAGCTCGGCAGGACAAAACTCACGCTCAGGGAAATAATGGACCTGGCAGACGGCTCAATAATCAGCCTCGACAAGTTCGCTGGCGAACCTCTGGAAGTAAAAGTAGGAGGCCAGACCGTGGCTATCGGTGAAGTCATCGCGGTGGACGATTGCTACGGCATAAGGATATCCGAGGTCAAAATTAAATGAGAAAGTCCGCTTTGTCTTTTCTTCTTATTCTGGCCGGGTCAGCAGCAAAAGCTGCCGAATCCGGGTTTTTTTTTAGCCCTGAAGCCAGCACGGCAGCATATCAGTCATCTTCGGCCGCGGTCTCGATCGGATATGTGATCCAGCTGCTGTTCTCTCTCCTGGTCGTCCTCGGATTTTTGTACGTAACCGCCAAATATCTACTGCCAAAACTGAAAACATCCAGCAAAAGCGAGCATATGGAACTTTTCGACAGGCTGGTAGTGGAGCCTCAGGTGACTCTCTATATAGTAAAGGCCGCGGGAAGATCGTGGCTGGTCTCCATCAGCAATAAGACCGTGACAGTCATAGATAAATTTGAAGAGGGAACTTTTTAGCTTCAAATGAAAAAAAATCTTTGCCTGCTCTTCGCCTTTTTGGCCGTTTCAGGAACCGCTCTTGCCCAGACAACCGCCCTGCCCGCTCCGATAGACATCGGCGCCGTCTTCGGGCCGGAACAGCTCAGCAGCAGCATGCAGCTCCTGCTTTCAATATCGCTTATCACTTTGGTCCCCTTCTTCCTTATTTCGGCCACGTCATTCCTAAGGACGGTGATCGTTCTCAGCATGATCAGGACGGCCGTGGGCACTCAACAGACGCCTCCCAATGCCGTGATCATCGGCCTTTCGATATTTATGGCCATTTTCGTGATGACCCCCGTCTGGCAGGAAATCAACACCACTGCGGTCGAACCCTACAATCAAAAGAAGATCACGCAGGCAAAAGCTTTCGAGCTCGGGGCGATACCGCTTAGAAGGTTTATGTTCAGGCAGACCAGGGAAGCGGATCTCAGGCTGTTCATACAATTTTCAAGGATAGCGCCCCCTACAAAGTTCGAGGAAGTCCCGACATATGTGCTGATACCGGCTTTCATGATCAGCGAGCTTAAGACCGCCTTTCAGATCGGCTTTCTCATCTTTATCCCGTTCATTGTCATAGATCTTGTCGTGGCCAACGTGCTTCTTTCTCTTGGCATGTTCATGCTCTCTCCCGTCATGGTGTCTTTGCCTTTTAAGATACTTTTGTTCGTGCTCTCCGACGGATGGAACCTTATCTGCCGCGGTCTCATGATGAGCTTTAGGTAATTATGTCACAGGACTTTGCGTCACAAATAGTCTACAGCGGGGTCATGACAGTGCTGATGCTGGCGCTGCCAATAGTAGGACTGGGCCTTCTGACAGGATTCGTAATAAGCTTGTTCCAGGCGGTCACGCAGATACAGGAACAGACACTTACGTTCGTCCCGAAAATGATAGTGGTCATGGGAGCTATCGCCTTCCTGTCACCCTGGATGGCCGCCATACTCGTTGATTTTATCACTACCCTTTGGAGCAATATCCCAAATATGGTGAGATGAAGCAATGGTCCTTACGCTCCCCCAGCTACAGATTTTTCTTCTGATCTTTGCCAGGATCGCCGGTATATTCATCGAAGCCCCTGTCTACAGTGCGAGGACTTTTCCGGCCACGGGAAAAGTCGCAATGGCAATGTGGATATCGATAGTAATGATGTTCTCCGTTCCCGTTCAGGCTCTGCCGCCGGACAATACCGCATTTGTGATCATGCTGCTTACGGAATTCTTCATCGGATTTGCGATCGGGTTCGTCTGCAATGTCTTCTTCGAAAGCCTGCAGTCCGCCGGGAACCTCATTGACCTTCAGATGGGGACCAGTATTGCCAGCGCCTTGGACCCGAACACCGGGGCGATGTCATCCATGATAGGAAGGCTGGCCTTCTTTCTGGGACTTGTGATATTTTTTGTGTTGAACGGGCATCACATGATACTCGCCGGCGTCCACCACAGCTATTCGGTGCTGCCTATCGGATATTCGGTCAATTTCTCCGCGGCTTTCACCCTGCAGGTGATAGAAGGGGTATCGTCCCTGCTGTTGATAGCCCTGCAGCTTGCCGTTCCGGCCCTGCTGATAATATTCCTCTCGGATTTTTCTTTCGGAATTGTGTCGAGAGTAGCTCCGCAGGTCAATGTTTTTATGCTTGGGTTCCAGGTAAAGCCTTCGCTGGGGATGCTTGCGCTGCTGTTCAGCGTTCCCCTTATGACAAGCCACGTCGGGACATTGATTAACCGTATGATACAGGAGATAATAAAGCTGTTAGCCAACATAAGTTAAGGATCGGGGTGCTTAAAAGATGGGGGAACAATCCGGAGACAAAAGCGAAGAGCCTACTCCTCACCGGCTTAAAGAAGCCCGTGAAAAGGGTCAGGTCATAAAAAGCAAGGAGATCACCACAGCTTTCCTGCTGATGCTTTCATATATAGTCCTGAGGTTCATCGGAGGGTTCGTATGGGAAGAACTTTCGGGAATGATCAGGTCCATATACAGCCTCATTCCGAATATCCAGGATTTCAGCTACGGTTTCGTAGCAGCGGCGCTCATGATAGCACTGAGGGCCTTTGCCCTGATACTGGCCCCGCTTTTTGGAGCTGTGTTCGTGGCGGCTGTACTGATCGAAAGCCTTCAAACACAGGGAGCTGCCTCCGTAGATCCCCTATCTCCCAAGCTGGAAAGGATAAACCCGATCGAAGGGTTCAAGAGGATGTTCAGCATGCAGGGCCTTTTTGAGCTAATAAAATCCCTGCTCAAGATCATCATAGTATTCTGGATAGCCTGGTCGACAGCAAGCAAAGACCTTCCTTTTGTCATCGGCCTGATAAACGCACATCCCTGGGAGGCCCTGGCAGTGGGAGGATCTATCGCGTTCAACGTAGCCGTCAGAGTGTCCCTGTTCTACCTTTTTATCGCTATATTGGACTATATGTACAAAAGATGGGAGTTCATGAAAAACCTGCGCATGACCAAACAGGAGATCAAAGAGGAATATAAGCGCCTTGAAGGGGATCCTCACGTAAAACAGAGGATGCGGGACCTTCAAAGGGCGATGTCCAGCAACAGGATGATGTCTTCGGTCCCGCAGGCGGACGTTGTAGTGACCAACCCCACACATCTTGCAGTTGCTATACACTACCAGGCGGCAAAGATGAAGGCCCCCAAGCTTCTTGCCAAAGGGAGGTTTGAGCTGGCCGAGCAAATAAAAATGATAGCAGAAAAGAACGATATCCCCATAGTAGAGAACGAAGAACTTGCCCGCGCGATATACCGGTCCGCAAAAGTCGGCGAGGAATTACCCAATGATATGTACCAGGCAGTTGCGGAAGTGCTCGCTTTCGTGTATAAGTTAAAAAAAGACCGCACCAAACGCAGAAAAGAATGGCTCGGGCCTTTGAAAGGCGTCAGGAGCGATCTTCAGCCGTCTGTTAGGAGATAAATAAAGTGGCCGAATCCGGAGGACTCAAGTTATTTAAGGACCTGTTCTCGGTAAACGACCTGATCTTTGCCGGGCTGCTGGTCATCGTTATCGCTCTGATCATCGTTCCGCTCCCTGCTTTCATCATGGATATTCTGATCGCAGGGAATATCGCGATCTCGCTTATGGTGCTGCTGGTATCCATGTTCCTTAAAGAGCCTCTTGATTTTGCCGCCTTCCCTTCCATGCTATTGTTCGTGACCCTTTACAGGGTGTCGATCAATATAGCCGCTTCAAGGCTCATACTTCTAAACGCCTACGCGGGAGAGGTAATAGCTTCCTTCGGGAATTTCGTGGTGGCGGGGAACTATATAGTCGGCGGCATCGTGTACATAATAATCACCCTGGTACAGTTCATTGTGATCACAAAAGGTTCGGAACGCGTGGCTGAAGTGGCCGCCAGGTTCACGCTGGACGCGATGCCCGGCAAGCAGATGTCCATCGACGCTGACCTGAACGCCGGACTGATCGACGCTAACCAGGCAAAGGAGCGCAGAAGAAAGATAGAAAAAGAATCGACGTTCTTCGGCGCCATGGACGGCTCCAACAAATTCGTGAGAGGCGATTCGATCGCTTCCATAATAATCACTATAGTAAACCTGATAGGCGGGATCCTTGTCGGGTGGCTGCAAAGGGGAATGGATGTCATGCAGGCCATCCAGACCTTTGCTCTTCTGACAATAGGCTGCGGGCTTGTCATCCAGATCCCCGCCCTGCTGGTATCGATCGCGACCGGAATGGTGATCACCAAAGCCGCCACCGAAGAAAGTATCGGCACGGACATCGGAAAAGAACTGTTCGCCCAGCCGCGGGCTTTTGCTTTTGTGGCTATGATGCTGGCCGCCTTTGCTCTTGTGCCGGGCCTTCCTACCCTTCCGTTCATGACAATAGCTATGGGAGCCGGAATGATGACCATATTTGTCCTGAGATCGCAGCTGAAGAAGGAAGAGGTCGCGATGGTCTCCGAGGAATCCACGCAAAAAGACGCCCTCAAGAAACCGGAAAGCATCATCTCTACTCTTGGGCTTGATCCTCTGAGCCTGAAAACCGGAAGGAACCTGATCCCCATGATAGACCCGGCCAAAAAGGGTCCGCTGCTTGAAAAAATTACCCTGATCCGCTACCACATAGGACAGGATCTGGGGTTTGTTATCCCCGGTGTCAGGGTCATGGACGACCTGAGCCTTCCGCCAAACCAGTATGTGATAGAAATAAGAGGAACAAAGGTCGCGACAGGCGAAGTGCTGGCGGACCACCTGAAAGTGGACATGCCGCCGGACGAACTAAAACAGAAGAACATCTCCGGGATCGAAGGCAAAAATCCCGTAGACGGCGATATTATCTCATGGGTTGCAGAAGCCGATAAGCCAAAGCTGGAAGAAGCCGGGATCACGTCGACCGATGCCGTAGATGTCATCGGCGAACATTTCAGGGAAACGGTTAAGCGCTATGCTGACGAAATAATCACCCGGCAGAATGTCCAATCGCTCGTTGAACTCGTCAAAAACACCAATGCCGCGATCGTCAGAGAGCTTATACCGGACATGCTCTCTCTGGGGCAGGTCCACAAGGTGCTCCAGTTGCTGGTAAGAGAAAGAGTGTCAATAAGGGATCTCTCGACAATAATGGAGCGCCTGGCTGATTATGCCCATCTAAGCCGCGATATTAACATACTGGCCGAATATGTGAGACAGTCGCTTGCCAGGCAGATCTGCGAAAGCTACACGAACAAAGATGACGTGATCACCGTAATAACGATAGATCCCAACCTGGAAGAGACCATGATCGGCGCAGTACACCAGTCCGAATACGGCTCTTTTCTGGCCCTTGACCCCAGTATCGGCGAAAGAATACTGGGACAGATAGCGACACAGGTCCCGTCTTTCAAAAAAATGAAGCTTCCCTCTGTAATACTCTGCTCCCCCAGGCTTAGGCCTCATTTAAAGAGGTTCATAGAAAGAAGCTTCCCTGACACAGCTGTACTTTCTTATAATGAGGTCGTGCCGCAGGTCAAGGTCCAGTCCATCGGCATGGTATCATTGGACTAAAAGACGATGGAACAAAGAAAAAACCTTAATATCCCCATCAGCGACCCGGCAAGGGATGCCTTCCTGAGAAGCACTTTGATCTCGGGAAAATTATCATTTGAAAAAGACCGTCCGGCAACCCCTGATAAAAGAACGGAGGAAAGACCAGAAGGAGCCTCCTTGTTCAGGCGAGAGCTCAAGAGCGCGCTTCACCCGAACCTTCCCGCAAAGGACCTGATAGCCACCATTGTTAGGACCGCACTTGAAGTCCATTTGGGGAAATCCTTTACTTTGGTCAAGGGGTTTGATAAAATGGTTGAAAAGATAGCCGCGGCCGTCATGGCAGACCCGACCCTGAGACGGCAGTCACTTGCGGCGGTGAGCCTGGTCCTGGAAAACAAAAGTATGCACGGCGGGAATATTAACAATGGTTGAATCAGGCAGGGTCTCTTCACTTAATACAAAAGTCAAAGTCACCGGAACCCTTACAAGCGGAGCGGTAAAAGGCGTTCCCCCTGCCTTCCAAAGATTTTACAAATTCACCAAGGACATGGCAATGAAGTTCTGTCGCCATCTGCAGAAAGACCGGAGCGATGAGCTGGTAGAGGCGGTTATCAGGGAGATAAAGAATGGCTGACCGGGACACCGAGGACAAGATAGTCGTCATACTTCGCAAGCACTTCATGAAATATTCAGATGAAGTGCTTCTAAAATACAAGAACCAGATAGACGCCACCGTGAAATGGTATATAAACAATCTTCCCACGGCGGTCGCCGCAAGAGAAGCCGAGGACCTTACATCAGAAGCCAAGATGGCATTTGTCGATGCGCTAAAAAGCTGGGACCCTAGAAAAGGCGATCTATGGCCTTATGTAAGCATTAGGCTAAAGGGGTCCATGCAGGATTATCTGAGAAAAAGAGGCGCGGACCCGGTCACTGGCATATACGAATGGGTAACACAGGCAGCCAACGTACATCTTGCTTTCAACAAAGAGGTGGCCGTGACCGAAAACACCGAACTTGCCACCCAGATAGACAGCGCCATGAAAGACCTCGACGAGAACGAAAGAAAGGTGATCATCGGATATTACCAGGACGACAAGACCTTCAAGGAGATCGGGCACGACATCGGACTGTCCGAATCCCAGACCAGCCGCATCTGTAAGACCGCTACGCAAAAACTGAAAAAACTGCTCTTCAAGGAATAGCAAGTTTTTCCGATGCGCCTCATATCATTGCCGCCCGTTTTTGTTGTAAAATATAGATATAATCCGGAATGCGGGATTAGTTGATCGGTCCAACGTCAGCTTCCCAAGCTGAAGAAATGGGTTCGACTCCCATATCCCGCTCGTTTGTTTTGTCCGTGTTTTGCGCGTTTAGCTCAGTTGGTTAGAGTACTTGCTTGACAGGCAAGGGGTCACTGGTTCGAACCCAGTAACGCGCAGTTTCTTTTTATGGTGGTTAAGAGAAAAAGCAAAACCATAATTCTTCTTGTATTTACTTTATTAGACCTATTCTAAAAATCTTCTAAAAAATATACTGATTTAGATAATTAAATATATTGATATCTCTTGCGTATGTAATTATTCTAATTCATAATATAGCTAATATTGGGAGACTATATGTTGTTTTTAAATAGTGCAAAAGAAAAGAATCAACCATTTGATGAAGTAGTTGATGTTTCTGATTGGGTTATTGATGATTATGCCGGGATATATCCGAAGGGAGCAAGAGATAAATATGCACTATTTTGTCCATCAGATACAAAATATAATTTTCTAATTCGAGATAAAACTGGCAAATATTTACATAGATATTTATATAAGCTTTCATTTAAACGTTATCCCGAACAATTCTGGATAGAAATAGCAGCTTATAGAATTGGGAAAATAGTTAAAGTAAATGTGCCTCCTGCGTTTGTTGCAATTAATAGCAAAGAAAATACATGTGGTGCATTGATTGAGTGGTTTTTTGTCGAATATCCAAGATCAAGAAAACAAGGATATAAAGATGGTGGACAAATAATGAAAAAGTGGATTCCCGACTTTGATTCAAAAAAAGGAACACAACATAATTTTCAGACAATTATCAAAGAAATACCTCATAGTTGGATAAGTGTCTGGGCAAAATATTTTCTGTTTGATGCATTGATCGGAAATACTGATAGACACCAAGAAAATTGGGGAATTATCTCTAAAATAGATGGAAAGTCTAGAAAAGAATGGCTTGCTCCTGCATTTGACAACGGAACGAGTATGGGACATGAAATCATGGAAAACAATTTTAAGAAATATGAAAATGCTGATTATCTTGATAAATATATAAAAAACGGACTTAGTCATATGAAATGGGATGTTGTTGACACTTCCAGGCTAAATCTATTGGAATATTTAGAGAAATTTGTTTCATTTTATCCCAAAGAAAGGCGTTCTCTTGTAAAGTGTATTAATTTCCCAATTGATGAAGTTGAAAATGCAATTATGGATCTTACAAAGTATAAGGTTTATATTCCATTATCAGAAAATAGAGCAAAATTCATGATAAAATTGATATCTAAACGGCAGGAAATGATAAAAGATATTTTAGGCAAATAAAATGAATTTAATAGAGCATATAATTGAACCAGAAAGACTTTTATTGACATGGCAATCATCAGATCCTAATAATAGAATGAGAAGGATAGTTGGTGAATTGTTAAGGGCAAATGGCAAGATTCTATTAAGATATCTTTTGCATACATCTGATTTTTCCGAAGCTAAGAAAAATGGGTTTGTCGGTTATTATGCATTCCCGGTAGAACAAGAAGTCCATGAAGATGTGCTTGATGTCTTTCTAAAGAGAATTCCTCCTCGATCAAGGGGTGATTTTATTAAGTATCTTGAATCAATAAGGATACAAACTGACAATATTTCAGATTTTGCATTGCTTGGATATTCTGGGGCCAAGCTTCCAGATGATGATTTCATGATTGTTCACCCTTTTGATAATGTTGAAGGGAATTGTGAGGTATTTACTGAAATATCGGGTTATAGACATAATGAGGGGCGTTTGAATGTTAAGGATTTATGTTTAGGAAAGATGTTATCGTTAGAACCTGAGCAAAATAATCAATTTGATCCAAATTCTATAAGAATTATCTGTGATGGACATAAGTTGGGTTATATTAATCGTGCTCAAACAACTTCTTTTAATCGCTGGCTAACAAATGGAAGAATCCAAAGGGTAATATTTGAAAGAGAAAATGGGACTTCCTCAAATCCGAGGGCCTATATTTTTGTTGAAATTAAGTAGCTCAATAAATCTGATATATTTATTGCTAGTTTAAATGTCTATCGTGCTAAAGTTGTTAGGTATTTATGATTTGCTTGTAGTGAAATATTATTTGATATTTCATTCTCATATCCCAGCTTCTTAATGCTCTCCTGCTTATGTTCATTCTGAAGATGTAGGTATATTTCCGTGACCTTAATACTGCTATGACCAAGACAATCCCCGATTGTCTTAATATCTACTCCATTCATAACCATATGGCTCGCAAATGTATGCCGGAGAGTATGAGGAGACACTCCAATCAATCCGGCCTTCTTAACTGTTCGAGCAAAAGACTGCTTAATATCCCTGATCTTGCTCCCATCTTCGTGACAGAAGAAGTAATTTTGCTGATGTGGGGCTCTTTCCTGAACGATATCGTGCGAATAATCAACATAATGCTTCATAAACCATAGTATCGCATTTAACAAGAAACCAGGAATTGGCACTTCTCTTTCTCTGCGATTCTTGACCATAAAACCATTTTCCGGGGCATTCATAATCTTAATGACATTTCTTTCGAGATCGATGCAATCAAATCTAAGATTTAATATCTCGGAATATCTCAATCCGGCCCCTAAGCCAAAATAAATAAACATTTGTAGCCATTTACTCGAATGTTCCAATAGCCTCACTATCTCATCTTTTGATAAGAATCGAGGGTTTCCTTTTGGTTCCCTATATTTCTTCACTAACCTTGAAGGGTCCTTCATGACAAAGCCCCACTCTTCAGCTAGTCTGAACATTTGTTTTAAACAGCCCAATTCAATATTGACGGTTCTCTCCTTAACTTCTGCCTTGCGTTTGATCTTATATTGCTCGATCATATAAGCAGTAATAGATGAAAGATACTGACCATTGAAAAAGGCAGTAATGTGATGACACGAATATACGTTACTCATGTATGCCCCATGAGATTTATTTGCTTTGGACCATACTAAGTAGTGATTATCAATGAATTCCTTAAATAATATCTTCTTGTTTGATAGGCCGAGTTCGCCTTTCTGGAGCTCAACCTCCATTTGAGAAAGGCGCTGTTTAGCTAAAGATTTATTATCAGTTCCTGTGCTCTTCCAAACCGGCTTATACTTGCTCTTTCGATCAGAATCATCATTTATCCCTGAAAATACCGCATACCAAGTCTTTCCCTTCCTTTGCAGACTTGCCAAAATACTCACCTCCTTAAACACTTCTTGCTTATATAATACTTCCCACGGGAAGTATTGTCAATGGGAAGCAATATGATTACAATTTATATAATGAATTATCATAAAACTATCGCTAACAACATTAAGCTATTGTGCAAGCAGAAAAAACTTTCATACTCAGAGCTTGCTAGAAAAGCAAATATTCCCTTAATGACAGTGCAAGGGCTTCTATACAAGACACGAAAAGAGCCCCACCTATCAACCGTTCATGCGCTTGCAAAAGCCCTCAAGGTTTCTGTTGATCAACTATTAAGATAAGGAGAATTACATGAAAACGATGTTAATTGCTTCATTATTAACTCTTTTGCTTTATTCACCCTCATTTGCTATGGGGGAATCACTTCATAAACCTGCTGACGAATCATCACAACAATATCTATATAGCTCCGAAGAAGTAGTGGATATTATCAGTAAACCATCTGGGGCAAGAATCGAAATTCAAAACGATGATATTGGTAAAACCCCTTTGAAAATAAAGCTAAGAAAGTTTAGGGAGAAAAAAGAGTATACATCCGGATATTATAATGATAATTGGTTTTATAATGGGGCGAACGCCGGAACATTTTTAACTATCACTGCATATCCTGTTAAAGGAGGCCAATATACACAATTTAAAATCTTGGACTCCACGGTTGCGACCCCAAAAAGAATATTTTTCGATATGAACTTAATGCCTGCTCGATAATTACATTAAGTATATGAGTAATTTTTAGTTTTCAATGTTCATAGCCATAAAGGCTCAAATTCACTAACCCCTTGTCTGCTAAGCAAGCATCTGTTGCGTGCTATTTACTGTAATTACGCCAAATATTATAATCGTTCTAAAAATCCTTCTAAAAACGTTGTGCTTCCGGGCTGATTTCTTGCATTTCAGCCCACTTTATAACAGCCGATCTTCTGAATCTAATATGCCGGCCTACCTTGAAATATGGCAGTCTTTTAGTATCTGACAGGTATTGAACTGTCTTTGGCTCGACTTTTAGGTATTCGGCTAATCCGTCAATATCAAATACGGCTTCATCCATTCTATTATCCTTATCATCAGTTCATTAAAATCAATTCAACGCATTTTCAGTAAGACTCAGCCTATACTTTTTCAATGCTTTGATATTGCCTGGGCCCCTTATCCCTTTCCTGTTAGGATTCTTGCCAAATCGATAGATGAATAGAGCACAATCTTCTATCGGGCAAAGATTTACTTCGGTTTTGGACCCATTACTGCAATCTATACATTTGGCTCTAATTGCTTTTAAGGGTGTTAGTATCAATATTTATTTCCTTTTCGTAGGGATTTTTGCAACAAAGCAATGGGATCCGAAGGTGGTTTGCTTTTATACTCGAGTTCAAGGGAAGCAAGCTTAATCGCAAATTCACCGCGAGGATAGCTGTTTATTAAATCTTCAGGCACAGGTTTATTGAAAAATAGAATCGGATCATTATCTTCTATTTCGTTACATTCATTTGTATTAGATTCAATTGTATTAGACCAACTCGACCTGTTCCCCAACATGTTCTTTTCTGAATTGATATTCAAATGATTTGAGAGTAATTTGACCTGTCCTTTTGCCTGTTCCTCTCCGCATTTAACCTGTTCCTTTTTCTTAAGTTTGTTAAGATCAACAGGGTAATAATGAAGAAGTTTAACCGTAAACTTTTTTCCTTTAGATGTTTCATAGTCGATATAACTAAGCGATTTTAGCTTTTTAATTTCGGCAGTGGCTTTTTTCCTGCTGCATCCGAGTAAATCGGCTGCTCCTTGATAACTTGCTATTACTTCTCCAGTATCAAAATGAGCCTTGTTTAATAATACAGACAATAGATAGTGCCCATCTTTACTTAATTTCCCTAATTCAAGGTCACTAAATACTTGTCTTTTTATCCTGAAATATCGGGATTCTTCGACCATGCCTTCACTTCCTTTTCATACTTTTCAATTATTTCATGCTCAATCAATATATGCGTTTTATTGTCTAGGGGATGATACGAAAAAAATAACTCCCCTTGAGGAGTTCTTATTTTAGGAAATGCTATCCAATGTTGAGAACCATCTGAGTGTATGGCAATCGATGAAAGTTTTAGATTAAACTCACCCACAAGAATGCATGATGCAAAGGCCTTTAAAGTCTTTTCAGGTTTAATTCGTTTTAATTCAACTGATTCTATTTTCATTATTTTCCCAATAAAAAAAGGCAAAAAGCTTTACACTTGTAAAACCTTTTGCCTTCTTCAACTAATGGCTTGGAACGCCGTTCTTTTAAAGAGCTGCATTCCACAAAAAATCTTTATTCCTTTGTCAAGTACCCCTTTTTTAAACAAGTTGTAACTCCCTTGATCTGTTAGTTAGCAAGTACCTCTGGGCGAATGTTTCCGGAGGGCATCTTAGGGCTGTATGGATCCTCTCGTGGTTGTAATAATAA
>Ga0209096_1000463_pt1 | contig 55075 bp, 32 predicted proteins | sample AD_UKC034_MetaG_FD_184407 | JGI IMG/M metagenome (GOLD analysis project Ga0209096, IMG submission 184407) | Active sludge microbial communities of municipal wastewater-treating anaerobic digesters from USA - AD_UKC034_MetaG (SPAdes) (version 2) | ecosystem: Engineered > Bioreactor > Anaerobic >...
CCGTCGCGCCGCTAACCGGCGTGTCTTCCAGCGTTGTATTGGTATCGTCGTTCGCAATCGGAGCGTCGTCTACCGGTGTAATCGTAATGGTTACGGTCGCTGATTCGCAGTCGCCGTCCACGTCGCAGATCTCATAGGTGAACACATCCGTGCCGTTGAAGTTCGCGTTCGGTGTATAGGTGTAAGTTCCGTCGGTGTTCATCGTCACCGTGCCGTTCGATGCACCGCCGTTCGGGCCTACCAGGCTCCAGACGTTGCCGCCATCGCCGCTCGGTATGTCGTTGCCCGCCGTCGCGCCGCTAACCGGCGTGTCTTCCAGCGTTGTATTGGTATCGTCGTTCGCAATCGGAGCGTCGTCTACCGGTGTAATCGTAATGGTTACGGTCGCTGATTCGCAGTCGCCGTCCACGTCGCACACCTGGTAGGTGAACACATCCGTACCGTTGTAGTTAGGATCCGGCGTGTAGGTATAACTCCCGTCGGGATTCATCGTCACCTCCCCGTGAAGAGTTCCCCCGTCTTCGCCTACCAGCGTCCAGACGTTCCCGCCATCACCGCTGGGCGTGTCGTTCGTCTGCGCCGTGCCGCTCACCGGCGTATCCTCATCCGTGGCATTGACATCATCGTTCGCTATCGGCCAATCATTAACCTCCACCGACTCTTCCAGATCATCGCCAACCGTCGTCGGGTCAGGTTGGTCGCTGGTGGCAGCAGTCGTCGTGTTGGTTATGGTGTTCCCTCCCTGCCCCACATTAACCGTCCCTTCAATGGTTAGCGTAGCACTGGCAGATAAGGCTAAGTTGCCAACAGTCCAAACACCGTTACCTGAATTATAGGTTCCTTGCGTTACAGTCCCATTATTTACCGTCGGAGTCAGACCATCTGGGATAAGATCAGTCAGGGTAACATTATTGGCCTGGGCAGGACCGTTGTTGGTTACAGTAATGGTAAAAGTGACAATGTCCCCTTCATTCGGAGTCGGATCTCCACTGGCCAGCGTTTTAAGGGTTACCAGATCCGCCTGTGATGTAATCTCCACACGGTAATCCTCCACTTCCCCTGTCGGCGCAAAGCCGGTGTACGTCAGGTTGGGCTTTGTTGACCAGCGGAAACGAGCAAAGGTGTAACCGGTAACGGCATCTGCAGGGACGCTGACATTAAACTGGATCGTACCCGTCGCGGGACTGCCATCGCCGGTACCGTTGTCCATTACATCTGCAGCAATGTGTTCGCCGTCATCCGCCCAGTTGTTATTCGCGTTCCAGTCGATCCAGGCACTTAATTTTCCACCGGCTCCGTTGACCACAACCGTTATGGTCTGCGTCTGGCCGGGAATTAAATACGTGGGAAAAGTCACGCCATCTTCATCATCGGGAATTGTTCCAAGACCGTCATCGCCATCAATACCACTGAAACCGGCATTGGCCGAAGGCTGACCGTCGGATTCCCCGTCAACGGTGGTGCCTATGCTGAAATTGGGCACGATCCCATGGTTGGCACCGTCGTTAATGAGTAGTGTAGGATAAATGATCGTTGCCAGATTGTCGGGCGCGTCCCCGAAATCACACTGCAACAGCTGAAACTGCCTGTTGCTGGCCTCGCTGATGCCACATTCGTTCTCAACCTGCACACTCAGCGTGTACAGCGTGTTGGGAGCCGCATCCGACCAGTCAATGGAAACAATATGATCGTTGGGAGGGGTACCCGGAGTGAGAACCGGGCCATCAGGAGATATGGACCAGTAATAGGCAATGGCTTCCGGATCCCGGTAGACCTCAACCGTGTAATTCGTTTCATAGACATAAACCGTGTCGGGAACGATCTCGGCCCCAAAGCCGTCACTGAACTCGGAGGTGGAAAAACAGGTGCCATCCACCAAGGTGGCGGTGGTGGTAATGTACGAGCCGAACGTGACTCCTTTCGGCAAAGAAACATCAAACAAAGCATTGCCGCTGCCATCTGTTGTCACGGTCGTTGTCCCCAGGTAGGTCTGTCCTTCGCCGTTGCCTGTCGGATCCAGCCCGGGATTGGAAAAGAATTCGATGACGATGTTGGAGTTGCTATTGGTGTTGATCGTCCCTGTAACGTTTGTATAACTCGAAATATTCGAAACAACCGTTGTCAGCACCGGGAAATTCTGGAATCCGTTCACACCGCTGTCCGGATCAACGAGATCATTTTCGGTCACCCCTCCCGGTTCATAATTTCCATAGGAATGGTCGTCCAGGTCAATGCCCAGCATGCCGTTGTTGAAGATGGAGTTGCCGGAGATCCTGTTGCAGATGCTGGTAGGATCCTCATCCCTTAAATTGATCCCGGCCCAGCCGTTGTTTACGATTACGTTACCTTCGCCGGGACTGGTCCCTCCGATGGTATTATAAGAAATAGCATCCCGGAGTGAAATGCCGCTGTGAACGTTTCCCAGGTTTTCGGTACCAGTGGCCCCCGTGCCAATAAAATTGCCGATGATGGTATTGTAAGTAAAATTGTCAACATCGGAGAAGATCCCACACCGGCCGAGATCTCCTGTTATGTCGGTTCCGTTGGCCGAGATGATGTTACGGGAACAGGCCGTGGTACCGCCGATCAGACAGTAATCGTTAAATTCGTATAGATAGATGCCATTGTCTCCGTTCCCCAAGGGGAGTGTTCCGCTTTTTTCGGTACCTATATAATTCCCTTGTATGGTGATATAATCAACTCCATCATCGATATATATACCATTGCCAAGGTTCCCGGAAATCACGTTGCGTTTGTCGGGTGAAGTCCCTCCAATGGTGATATGGGAAGAGTTGGTCTTAATTTCGATCCCTTCCCACTGGCCTCCTGCAGCAAGGGTGCCGGTAATATCCGTACCGATGTAGTTGCCCTCGATGCTTGAATTTGTGACCCCATAGGTGGCAATTCCTCCGTAAAACCAGTTGTTTATGACCAGGCCCCTGATCACGCAATTTTCAAGCAGGGGATTGATTCCCCCTCCGTTATCCAGGGTGAACCCCCGTTTCATCTCGGAACACTGGAGGCCGCTGATCTCAATTTTAAGCTGTGCATCCGTGTTGTCGGGCATGCAGGTGGTATTTGGCTGAGCGCCGGGCTGTGTGTACCCATCGATTACCACCGGGTCGGTAATAATGGGCAATCCTGAATAAGGCTGTATGCTCCAGTAATCCCTTGAAGCCACATACCCCGCATCGGAGGCGGGGATGTTAAAATGGATGTAATCCAGTCCCGGATGGGCGTTGGCGTCGAGGATCGCCTGCCGGAGTGAACCGGGTACCATATTGGATTCGTCGTCATAGCAGTTTGTGACGACATGAATATTTGCAGCTGCGCCAAACATATAATAATCGCTGAATTCAGAGGTGTTGTTGGACACATCGGTGGCAGTGGCCGTTACATACCAGCCATCCGGGATCAGCCCTGGAGCCGTGAAGTTGAAGGGACCTGCATTCCCGGAACCATCGGTGGTCACGGATGTGCTTCCCAGGTACACCTTACCCTGGCCGTAACTTTGATAGTCATCATCATTGAAATAGATATTCGGGCTCCAGTAAAAATCAATAGTGAAACTGGCACTGGGGGTGCTGTTTAGAGTAGCAGTTATATCCGTGTTGAGCCCAGAATGAGTGATCCCGGTAATGACCGGAAAGTTCTGAAGACGGTTAGCTCCGTTATCGGAATCATTGATGTCATTTTCCGACCTTCCTCCCCCCAATGAAATTCCCAGGCCCTGGTTGTCGAAAATGCTGTTGCCGGCTATAAGATTATTGTAACCATTGCCTGAATCATACCATAAATAAACACCATGATCCTGGTTTCCTGCAATGATGTTGCCATCGCCTACAGCTCTTCCGCCAATGGTGATATTGTTCGAGTAATCCAGGTCTATCCCGCCGTAGGCATTGCCCAAAACCGGGTTGCCAAGGATATCCGTTCCGATTTTATTACCACGGATCATGACATAATTACTTCCTAATAATACGATACCAAAACCGTCTGTCATTCCGGATATCAGGTTGTCCGGACCGATGGTCGAATTGGAAAGGTGATCAAAATAAAGTCCTTCTTTATCTGAAGGATATCCGGCCGGAATAAGTGAGCTCATGCCTGAGATATCCGTCCCCACTTTATTCCCGGTCATCGTAAGGCCGCTGCAGTATTCTCCATACATTTGCTGATACCGGTTTCCGCTGATCAGGTTATCGCTGATCGTCACCGTTGTGCAGGTATTCATCTGAATACCCTTGTCATTCACGGAGCCAAATCCTGCAAGCGTTCCCGTTCTGTCGGCTCCGATGATATTCCCCCTTATGCTGATACTGGTACAAGGTGTTGCTGACGGGACGTTGTCACCGTAATTGAATGTAATATTGTCACCGCAGTTGGCGATCACGTTTCGTTCCTGAAGAGTGGTTCCTCCAATCAGGACCTGGGACGTATTGTTAAGATCAATGGCGCGGTTGCAGGCAAAATCTTCATTACCGCCCTGTCCTGTACAATTCCACCCGATGATGTTCCCCTGGATGGTCAGGTTTTGGCATCCATTCAATGGCGTTCCGTCGTCATCTGCTAAGATAGCTTCCTGGTAGGTGCCGGCGATGACATTCCCGCTGCCGGTCCCTGCTCCGCCGATGAGGGTTGTACCGCAGGCTTCAAGATAAATTCCGTTTCCATAGTTTGTGCTGTTATCCGCCCATAATCCTGCAGCATTCAACCCGATATGACAGGTTTGAACCGTGTTGTTTTCAGAACCGACAAATGAGATGCAATATTGATTCATGCGGTTCACGGCTAAACCCCGGATTGTGCAACCATCGGACGTGATCCAAAAGCCGTCCTTGTTCCAGTCCATCGGATCCGATACATCCAAACCCCGTATCTCAATCTTGATCGTATGCGGCGTGCCGGCCATCAGGTTGCCGGCCGAAGCGCCCGGCTGCGTCAGTCCGTCAATAGTTACGGCATCGGTGATCTCCGGGAGATTATCTTCCAGGGTGATAATCCAGACACCACCAGTATAATTCGGATCTGAGCCCGGGATATTGAAAAAAATGTTATCGGCGCCTGCATTGCCGTTAGCATTCAGGATGGCCTGCCCGAGCGAGCCCGGACCGCTGTCGCTGGTCGTAGTGACTTGAAAGTCGTCAGCCATGGCCGGAAAGTACATTAAGATACCGCAGGTCATCAAACTTAGTAAAGCCTTTTTCATACGTTTCCTGATTTGTATGTTTAACTCACACCCTTTGCAAACAGCAGCCGGTTGTGAACATTTTCCAATCCTATTTTATATCGTTTGCTCATCCAGATGGATGATATTTTTTATTCGGGTTTGAACACCGGTTTAGGCAATATATTCTGTATCTCAATGGCCAGGCAGGCAGTTTTGCCGGGACAGCCTGCAAAGCTCACCTCCACGCAAACATTACCGCTGGTGCTCCCTGCATTCATGGTGATGGTCGTCGTACCCTGACCCACCGTGATCGTTGATCCCAGGGGCACGGTCCAGGTATAGCCAGTCGCTCCCGTCACTGGCGGAATTGAGAATGTGTAACCCTCATCAGCAGCACAATAGACCGTCTGTCCGGCCTCAATGGGGCCCGGTGTTCCCAGACCGGTCACCTGTGTGGTCGCCGTGCTTGTATTGTTAGCGGAATTCCCTTCGGCGGTAGTACTTGCAACTGTTGAGGTGTTGGACAGCGTTCCGTCAGGTGTGTCGCAGCTGACGGTTCCGCGGATCATGAAACTGAAGCTGCTGCCGGAAGCCAGCGAACCGTAGGAGTAAGATCCCTGCCATATATCCCAGCTGGTTCCTCCATCAAGGCTGATCTGCGGACTAAGCACAGATGCTGGAACAACATCAGCAACGGTAACTGACTGCGCCTGAGAAGGACCATAGTTGGTCACCGTTAAGGCATACGTCAATGCGCCTCCTGCAGTGACCGGATCCGGTAAGTCGGTCTTGACAATGGCCAGGTCAGCGCAGTCATCCACAGTGACATTGAAGGAGCACGTAACAGCATTACCTGCAGCATCAGTCACCTGGAACGTATTGATCGTGGTTCCCGGAAGGAATGTGCTGCCACTGGGCAGACCGGCGATCTGCTCTGTGGTGGCTCCGGGACAGTTGTCGGTACCTACGGGAGCCGTATAATTGACCACTGCACCGCATACACCCGGATCATTCGGAACATTCATATCAGCCGGACAGGTGATCGCAGGATCCTCATTGTCGTTTACGGTCACCGTAAAACTGCACGACGCTGCTTGTCCGCAGCCATCTGTAATGGTCCAGATGACGGTCGTCGTTCCTTTGCTAAAAACATATCCTGCCAGTGTACCGGTTCCGTTCAGGTTGTTGACCACACTCAAGATACCGCAATTGTCGGTAGCTGTTAACGGATTGAATTCCGTTCCGGACGCTGTATAGATGCAGGCTCCCGGATTTGTGCTGCGGACCTGGTCGGCCGGACAGGTGATCTGCGGAAATATACCGTCAATGATGACGATAGTCTGCGTGCCGGTGCTTGAATTCCCGCACTGATCCGTAACAGTAAAGGTTCTCAGGATGGTTCCGGTGCCGTTGCAGCCGGGCCCGGTTTGCCACTGATCGGAATAGGTCCAGTTCTGGTTGGTGCCCCCGCAATTGCCGACAATATTCGAAGGCTGACCGGTATTGGATGGATCTGTCGATTGCTCACAGGAAATGGTCACAGCAGGAGGTGCATCGAATGTGGCCGGCGTATCATCGTAAACCGTAATGACCTGCTGGCAGGTGGCTGCATTCCCGCAGGCATCGGTTGCCCGGTAGGTACGGGTAAGGGTGTACCGGTTAGCGCACGTCTGGTCGGAAATTTCATCAATCACCCAGTTCACGATCACCGTGCCTCCGCAATTATCGGTAGCCGTCACAGCGGAAGTATTGACATCAGGAATATCCCGGGTACATTCCACCGAAACATCAGAAGGACAGCTGATCGTTGGTGGGGTGTTATCATAAACTGTAATGACCTGCGTGCAGGAAGATGAATTAGTGCTGCCATCCGTGGCTGTCCAGATGCGATTGATGGTGTAATTGTTCTGACAACTGCCTGCCACCGTCTGGTCGGTATGGGAAATGGTTATCGCCCCGGCAGCCGTGCAGTTATCGGTGGCAGTGGCGGTACCCGTGCTGGTTGGGCTTGTTGAAGCTTCACAGCTCACTGAAATAGTTGCCGGACAGATTATGGAAGGCGGGGTCTGGTCAATAACAGGGATCGGCCCTGAGATTGAAGTGTTATTATCCAAATTGGGATCAGGTGTCGATGAGGTAACGTGGGCAGTGTTCGTTATCGGTTCACAATTGGTAACATCAACATTGGCCCTGACCTTGATCCCGGTAGTCATATTAAAGGCAAGATCACCCAATATAAAAGTATTATCGGCAGGCCAGTTGGTCCAGGTAGTCCCATTATCAGTGGAATACTGGACAGTATTTAAACCGGTTGGAAGTGCATCCGTTGAGATTACGGCTACCGCATTGCTTGGACCGAGATTCCTGATTTCTATATCCCAGGTTATGGTCCCGCCGGCAACCACGGGAGAGGTCGTAACGGTTTTTATTATCCTCAGATCGGCAGAAACAGTAACAGGAGTCGAAGTGCTGGATGAATTGTTACCGGGAACTGGATCGGGTACATCGTTGCTGTTCACACTGGCAGTATTCGGTACGTTCGTGGTGACCCCCGGCAGTACGGTTCCTCTGATTAAAATCGTCACCGAAGAACCGTGATTTAATGATGCTACGGGATAAGAGCCACTCCATACTATCCAGGTGGACCCACCATCGTCAGAGTATTCTGCATTTGAAATATATGAGGAATTGATGTTATCGGTGATGGTTACATTGGTCGCATCAAAGTTGTTGTCATTGTTTGTAGCCGTTATGGAATAGCTTATCTGGGTCCCGGCAGTGACAGAAGCAGGGTCGGTCTTAACAATGGACAGATCAGCTTCCTTGTTTAACGTCGTACTGACGGATGCTGTATTGTTATCAATATCCGGATCAGGTGTAGTGGATGAAACAGAGGCAGTATTTATCAGTGGTGAAACAGCCAGGTCGGTGACCATTCCCTGAAGTTGAAACGTATAAGTGGAATTGACTGTCAACGTTCCGATATTCAACGGGCTGGTCCAGGGGTTCCAGTTGGTACCGCCGTCCGTAGAGTATTCAGGATTAGAGATATAGATTGTATTTATAACATCGGCTACAGATACGGATAAGGCATCGCTGGGGCCGTTGTTGACAACTGTAATAGTATAATTTATTAAATGATTCTTTTTTACCGGGGAAGTGTTGCAGATTTTAGTGATCGCCATATCGGCTGAAGTTGTCACCGGCGAAGTGACCGTACTGGAATTATTGCTGGTGTTGTTATCGTTTGTCGAATTTACGGTTGCTGTATTGACTAAATTACCTGTTAAACTGCTTGGCACCGTTCCTTTTAAATAAATAACTGTAGTACCGCCGGCATTTAAAGTACCAATTATGTGTGGGCTGATCCATGGATTCCAAACCACATTGTCGGTTGAAAACTGCATGTTGCTCAGCGACGCATTCACATCGGCAACCTCGACATTCAGGGCAGTGCTCGGCCCCGCATTGGTCACTGTGATGGAATAATATACCATCTGCCCGGCAACAACCGGCGATGTTGTACAGGTTTTCACAATGGATACATCTGCATTCCCGGATTGAATGGTCTCACTGTCACTTGTTGTATAATCCTGGCCGTTGTACGAATAATTCGCAGTTGCGATGTTGTAAATGCTTCCGGCTGAAAGATCCGAAGTTAGTACAGTATAAGTTGTTGTAAATGTCTGGGATGCTCCCGGTGCAAGGGTCGCGATCGTCTCATTCATACCTGTTAATGGGTCCGTAACAGTTATACCATTCAGTGCAGCCGTGCCTGTATTGGTCACCACTATATGGTAAGTAATCACATCATCTGTCGCATTGTAGGTTGTAGCCGAAGTGTTACCATTCACTGAGTACAGTGTTTTAACGATCGTGAGACAAACATTCTCGATCGTCACTGAGGCTGTCACCGAACACAATTTTGCATCAGTGATCGTAACGGTATACGTTCCGGCTGCAAGGTTTGATGCGGTGGTCGTGCTTTGCACAGGGGTGGTATTCCAGGAATAGGAATAGGGCCCAAAACCGGCTGATTCATCGGGTGTTACCGCTACCGTTGCGGTTCCGTTATGGAGACCGCAGGATTCGTGAGTCGTATTCGCTGCAGTAATTTCTGCGGAAATCTGGGATATGTAAATTGTCAGCAGACCCTCGTCCGTTAAGCCAGCCGGATCCTCAACCAGATAGGTGATGGTCAATGTCCCGGTATAACCAGGAGTCGGGGTAAACGTAAAGGAACCATTGTAGGATGGATCCCAGGCGATGGTGCCCTGCTGGTCAGTTGGTCCGTTCAGGGGCAGGAATTCCAGCTCAGACAGGGTGTTGTCGCCGTCATAATCATTGCTGGCCACAGACCCCGTAACCACTGTACCCGAGCAGGTGATAAAATAATCATCAAGTGCAACCGGTGCCGAGCAGCTGGGCATGATGACCGTTCCGCTTCCATCGTCGGTGCACCCATTGGCATCGGTAACGGTTACTGAATAAGTGCCGGCATCCAGGCCCGTAATGTAGCTCGTAGTGGCACCTGTTGACCAAAGATAGGAATAGGGGCCTGTTCCGCCTGTTATCTCTGCATATGCTGAACCATCCGCAGCCAGGCAACTCCGGTCATAGGGGGTGACTGTAACGACAAGGGTGGGTGCTGAACTGACTGTGATATCGCTTAACGTCGCAGAACATCCATCCGCATCGGTCACTGTCACACTGTATGTTCCAGCAGCAAGTCCAGACGGATCCTGGTTGGTAAAACCGTTTGACCATACGTACGAGAAAGGTGATATTCCATTGACAACCGTGAGGTCTATTGATCCTGTATTGCCACCACATGCAGAAGCATCCACGGTCGTTGCATAAAGCTCTATCTCAGCAGAAGGTTCGGTGATCGTGACACTTCCGTTGACAGTGCAACCCTTGGTATCGGTTACAACGACTGAATAAGATCCTGCAATCAGGCCGGAGGCTGTTGGTAAGGTTGATCCATTGGACCATAAATAACTGAAGGGCAAGGTTCCGCCAGTGGGACTTGCCGTTGCGCTTCCATCATTGCCTCCCTTGCAGGTCACATCTTCATGTGAAAGGGTGAGTACAAGCAATGGAGGTTCACTGATGGTTATTCCTGAAAGAACGGCAGTGCAAAGATTGACATCCGTTACAGTGACGGAATAGGCGCCGGCAATCAGCCCCGTGATATCTTCAGTGGTAGCAGCATTCGACCATAAATACGTATAGGGAGCGACGCCACCGGTCACGGTAAGATCGATGCTGCCATCGGATCCGCCATAACACGAAATATTGGAATGGGTTTCTGACAGGGCAACAGCCGCAGGCTGGGTGATGGTATATGTGGCAGAAGCCGTGCAGTTAGATGCATCATATACCGTAACGTGGTAACTCCCGGCAAGGAGACCTGTCCTGTCCTCGAAATCATTTGTACCGGAAATGTCATCCCAGTCGTACGTGTAAACGCCTGTTCCTCCGCTTGCGGTAATATTTATCTCACCTGTGGATCCGCCATAGCATAAGATATTGGTAACTACCCCGGTTACGACAACACCTGAGGGTTCATTAACTGTGGCACTGGCCACTGCCGTACATCCCTTGCTGTCGGTCACGGTCACAGAATAAGTGCCCGCACCGACACCCGTAAGATCCGGTGAAGTGGCACCATTTGACCAGAGGTAGGTATACGATGGAGTCCCTCCACTGACTGATGAAGCAATGCTACCAGTGGCTGCTCCGTAACATGTAGCATCGGCGGCAGAAGCTGAAGCACTGAGCAACGGTGGCTCCGTAATCGTAAATGAAGCGGTCGCCTGGCAGCCATGACCATCCGTGACGATGATACTGTACGTACCTGCGGCCAGCCCCGTCAGATCCTGTGTGTTCATGCCATTCGACCAGGAATAGAAATACATCGGAGTCCCACCGGTTACAGTCAAATCAATGGCACCTCCGTTACTGCCATAACAGCTGACATATGTTGGTATACCAGAAACTGCAAGCGCATCCGGCTGTGTGATCTCAATATTCTCTATTTCAAGGATACAACCGTTATAATCGGTAATGATCACAGTGTAAAATCCTGCCGGAAGATTAGAAATATCTTTTGAGGTCGCAGAGAAGACTCCGGGCCCTGACCATGAATATATATAAGGATCGGTTCCGCCGGTTACATTTAAAATAATTTGTCCATCTGAAGCGCCATTACAGCTGACATGCGTAATGATTTGCGCTGCTGACAATCCGGCAACCGGCTGTGTGACCGTAATGGTCAGGTTTGCCGTACATCCCTTGTTATCCAGCACAGTCACAACATATGTTCCGGCATATAATCCGGTCAGGTGATTGGTATTGCTTCCAAAAGGACTTCCATCCTTTGTCCAGGAATAGCTGTAAGGAGATGTCCCTCCTGAAACCAGTGCGGTTATAGAAGCACCACCTCCACCATAACAGCTCACATTGGTATGGACCTCATCAATCACAAGGGAAGCCGGTTGTTGAATCGTAACCGATGCAGCCCCTTTGCAACCATTCTTATCCGTAACCACCACGCTGTACTCTCCTGCTGAAAGTCCTGCAATATCCTCTGTCGTGGCTCCGTTGGACCATAGATACGTATAAGGTGTCTGGGCTGGAGATTGTGTGACAGTAAGATCAATGGATCCATTCGAATCGCCGTAACAGGATAGATCATTGGTCGCCGGTGAGGCAACCGGCCCGTCCAGATCAAAAACAGAATAGGTTTCTTCAGTGGAGCACAGTGTGACGATATCTGTAACCAAAACAGTATAATTCCCGGCAGGGATGCTGGTCAGATCCTGGGTGGTGGCTCCATTGTTCCAGTCATAGGAATAACTTCCGGATCCACCTGACGGATTAAGATCGATCGAACCGATGGGTTGACCACAGGCAGCAGGACTGATCACCGTTCCAGTAAGAACAGGCGGAGCCCCAACGCTTACACTTACGTTTGCAGTGGCGGTGCAACCATCCTCATTCGTCACGGTAACCGTGTAAATGCCATTGTTGTTCAGGGCAGTTGCGTTAAAAATGATGGGATTTGCACTGGAAGAGGTAAATCCGCTGGGACCGGTCCAGTAATAACTGACACCACCACTGGCAAAAAGCTCCAGTGCACCCCCTTCGCATACAGGACTGGCTGAGGCTGTAGCTATAGCTTCATGAACATACACGTCCCTGCAAATCTGAGACGTCGTTCCGCAAATATTGTGTGCGACAACACACACCTGATAAGTTCCCGGTGTCACATCACTCCAGTTGATAACTATCGAAGGAGTGCCCTGCCCCGATACGATCACTGCTCCTGGGGGAACAGTCCAAATATAGGAATCATTTTCAGGATCAGGGTACACCGAAAATACACTGGCGGCATCTGAGCGGCATACATCGTACCCTATACAATCTACCGGAGTACTCAAAATGTGAGGACCGGAGACAATGGTACATCCGTTGGCATCTGTGACGGTGACGGAATAGGTTCCCGGCAGCAATCCGGTACGGTCCTCAGGATTGCTCGTTCCCGGCAGATCACTCCAATCGCAGGTATAGGGTGTTGTGCCACCGCTTACAACCAAGGTTATGCTTCCGTCAATGTAACATGTTGGTTGAATGACGGTTGGAATCAGCGAAAGAGAGGCAGCCGGTTCAGTTATGGTCACACTCAGGGTGACCGGGCCGCAATTGTTGAGATCTTTGGTATAAAGAGTATACGGACCTGCCGCCAATCCGGTAAAAGTACCTGAAGCATAATAATTAGTTCCGTTGATACTGTAAGAATAGGGCACAGTTCCGCCATTTCCGGCGATAGTGATGCTTCCGGTGCTCTGCCCGTTACAGCTCACATCTGTTTTGGCAACGAGTGAAATAGATAGTGCTGTCGGCTGGGTCACAGTAACAGTATTGGTGGTAACTGTACAGGGTCCGGGGTTTGGACTTGCGTCCCGGACAGTCACCGTGTAGGTGCCTGCACCTGCGGTAAAGGTATTGCCGGACTGGTAAGGACCACCGTTAAGGCTGTACTGAAGGGTTCCGGTACCGCCGCTGGCGGAAACGGTGAGGGTGGTGGTTCCGCCATTGCAGAGAACAGGATTGGGGCTGGCAGCCAGACTTGCCGTGATCGTGGGATAATTGGCAATTGTAAATGCAGTGGCTGGGCTGTAACAACTGTTAGTGGCATCCTCGAAAGCTGCATAATAGATACCGGCCGGCACAGCCGAAGGTGTGGCCACCTTGTTTCCTAAGGTGGCCGGTGTGGCCGTATGCCATGTAACATTCATACTGGCAGGTGTATTACAGGGATTATGCTGGGTTAAATTGTAGGTCGTCCCCTCACAGATCTGATAAAAGGTTGATATAGTATTCTGAGGACTGATGATCAGCACTGCGGTGTTGTTGGCTGTTTCAGGATCAGGTTGATTGCCGGTGATGGTGGCGATGTTTTTATAGTCATTACCGCACAATACTGTCGCATCAATGGTCAAAGTTGCACTTGCTCCATTGGCGAGGCTGCCAATGCTCCAGGTAACCGTCTGATTGCCGCTGTTATAGGAAGCTGTTCCCGTAGCAGTGCTATGGGAAACATACTGAAAACCGTTTGGTAAAACATCGCTGGCAGTAACACCTGTAGCCGCATCCGGTCCGTTGTTCGTTGCTGTAAGAGTGAATGTAACCGTTGAACCCAGAACAGGTGTAGTGGGAGTGGAAGACTTTGTGATTTGAATATCGCTTGCGGCTAAGGGTTTAATAGAAACCCCGCTCATTGACCAGTCATCTTTTATCAGTGTCCACGATAAGGATGTATTAGCGGAACCAGGCTTTGTACAACCAGCCCCTGTACATTCGGAAGCAGTATTAACGTTCCACCGTTGCGTTTGCCCTGTAGTATTGTTGACATTCTGATTTTGTACTGAAACCACGTTAAACACCAGCTCGCTGCTGGCTGAAGTGACATTAAGCGTTGCATTGGTGCTGTTCCCGACATTCGATGCATAGGTGCCCAAAGGAGTCGTCTGGTTGACTCCGGTAAAGGTCATGACTCCCACAACGGCTCCTTTGCCGACAGTCCCGCTGAAGGATACCACTACGCTGGCCGTTCCGGAGGCAGGAGCTATAAGCCTGTATATGGCCGTTTTTGCATTTCCGTTGGATGTCTGTGCACCAACTAATGTCAAGGCAGTTCCACCATAGGTTACACCCGTAACGGTACGGTCCCTGCTCGAAATCCCGACAAGCATTAACCTGTCGGATCCTGCTCCTGTTGTATGGCTGACCGTTATGGAGGATCCAGCGGTTGCAGAGCCAGAACTTGTGGCATCTACCGATACTTGAGACCACAGATTACCCGCAGTAGTGACCAGGAATAGCACTAAAAGCGAGATAAAGCCGAGTTTCCGGATAAAGGATAATGCTTTGATACGATCAATCCTGGTGGTCGGGTTGGGGTATGTATTCTTCATAACTGTACTTTTTACAGCGTGGTTTTTTGTGAAAATCTGCATGTCAATTATTAAACAATGGTGCTGTGCCGCCCGCCTGGCATGGCGTTATGCTGACAGTTGCACTGTTATTTCCCGGAGTATTGTCAACTACATCTCCTGTAATGGTGGCGGTATTACTATACGATCCGCTTGCATTGACCACTGCGTTGATAGTTAATGTAGCGGATGTGCTTGCATTCAGAGTGCCAATATCCCAGACCCCGGTTCCTCCAGTATAAGTTCCCGTGGCGGTCGAATGGGATACATACGTGTAACCTACAGGCAGCAAATCATTGACAGCTACATTCTGTGCAGTGCCAGGTCCGGTATTCGTTGCTGTCAAGGTGAACGTGATGGTTTGGCCAACATAAGGAGTCGGATTGTTAACCGTTTTAGTGATTTGGAGGTCGGCAATGGGAGTCGACTTAATGGAAACGGCACTCATCGACCAGTCTTCATTATTGGTTACTTCTCTTGTCCATGTCATAGTTACCGGTGATGAAGTTCCTGGTTTGGTACTACCTCCGCCTCGCATTTCATCACCACTGTTAATATACCATCGCTGTGTTTGTCCAATGCCTGGTCCTGTGAGGTTTCGGTTTCGGAAAGCCACCACATCATACATAAGTTCATTAGTACCTGACGCAATGTTTGTCAGAGTAGGATCACCTGAAGTACCCGAACTCGATGCATACGTATTTAACGGTGTATTTTGATCAACCCCTGTGAATGTCATGACACCAACAATTCCACCTTTATCAAAATTATTTGTTGTAGTGACAACGACATCAAATGTTCCATTGGGTGGATTAACCATAGAAAAAATATGGGTGCGGGCATTATTGGAACTTATTTGCTCACCTACCAAGGATAGAGGATCATCGTTATAAGTAACCGAAATAACACCATTTTCTCTGTCAGATACTCCAACAAGCATTAATCTGTCAGTACCGGAACCCGTAGTATGTGAAACAGTAATGGTCGTAACGTTCGTGCTGGCTGATCCACTACTGGTATTATCCACGGTCACCTGTGCAAACAGTGACTGAGTCGTAAGATGTAAAAACATTACGGTCAATGCTGGTGTGATAAAGTGCATAAACCCTGTTTTCAGGCGAGCAGTTTTGGTCAGATCGGTTATCTTTTGAGCCATTGTCTTCATAACTGGTGTTATTTCGTAGTGTTACCTATTCTTTGAGGGAGATATTAATGGTTGATGCCTGTCGGCGGTATCGGATTGGGATTCATGTAATTCAGACTTTCAGAAGTGGTGATGGAACATCCGCTGGCATCGGTGACAGTCACTGAATAGGCGCCTGCCTGTAATCCGGTGCGGTCTTCCGGATCGCTGGCGCCTGGAAGATCGCTCCAATCAATCGTATATGGAGCGGTGCCCCCAGTAACGGTAAGATCAATTGTGCCATCGGCATTCACCGGAGGATCGGCAGATGGAGGGCAGGTTGGGTGAGTTATAGTTAAATTCAGCACAAGTGCAGGTGGTTGAGTAATTTCTATGCTTAAAGTTGCTGTACAAAGCTTGTTGTCCGTTACAGTTACATTGTAGGTTCCTGCCGCAAGTCCATTGAGGTCTTCAGTGCTGGCACCGTAGGCAGGTGTGCCGGTTTTGGTCCAGCTATGGGTGTAAGGACCTGTACCTCCGCTTACGGTTAAGTCAATGGAGCCTGTCGATGCCCCGTAGCACAACACATTTACATGGGTTTCACCGAGGATCAGGGCAGTAGCCGGTTCGCTGACAAGGATGCTTTCATAGGTCTGTGTGCAGCTGTTCGCATCGGTCACGGTCACCGAATAGGTTCCCGGAGCAAGACCCGTGCGGTTCTGAGAAGAATTTCCATCATTCCAGAGAAAAGTATAGGGTGAAGTTCCTCCGGAAACAGACAGGTTGATGATTCCATTATTCTCACCATAACAGGTTACATTGGTAATGGTGGGAGTGATGACTATGGCTGCTGGCTGGGTGACTTCTGCCGATGTCGCAGCCGTACAGCCCTTGCTGTCGGTGACGGTCAGGTTATACGTACCCGCCGTCAGTCCACTTAGATTCTGGTTGGTGGAAGAAAATCCGGTAGGCGGAGAGATCCAGGCAAAGGTATATCCTGGGATACCACCTGACACCATGGTGTTGATGCCTCCGGTAGCCCCACCGTTACATGACACATTCACCGGCGTGGCATTGATAATGATCTGCGGGGATTCGGTGAGAGTGACGGTGAAAGTCGCGATGCACCCGTTAGTGGCTGTTGCAGTGACCGTATACGTACCGGCCGATAAATTGGAAATGACGCTCCCGCTTCCGCTACCGCTTCCTCCGCCGCTCTTCGTCCAGGAATAGCTGGAGATCGTTTCACCGCCGTTAGCGGTCATACTGATTGCACCACCGTTGGGAACACCATAACATGGATTCGTTATGGCACTGGATACCGAAAGATCACATTGAATTAATTGCGAATGGGTATCAAAAGTTACACGCCCGCATGCGTCTGTAACCGTTACGGAAATTTGGCAACTGATGGGGTTGGGAGCAGTGGGTGGTGTAAAATTGACTGTCTGGGAAGTGGAATTTGGTGTGAAAGTCCCTCCGCAGGAAGAAGTCCACTGAATTGTGATGGGAATGCTTATGGGAGTCTGATTGCCGTACCATGTAAAAGTACACTCGTAAGGTGTACCGGAATACAATGGATTAGGAAGAGGTTGGATTTCCGGGATGGCAATTTTTATGGTTGACGACAGGAATGAAAAATTGAAAAATGCCCTCATAGCTGCCACATTCGCAGGTCCTGTCCCGGAGATATTGTGCGAGGCCTCCAGCATGACATTGGCACGGTCGGATTCCCCCAGGCCGGGACCATACGCCAGGATGGCACCCACATGGGTTAAAGGAGTGTTCGGGTACTGATAGGCCTGAGGATGATTTGGATCATAAACCAGCACTTTTGTTGTAGGCCGCCATCCGCTGGATTGAGCACCGGGGAAAGCAGGAATGTAGATCTGTTCCGATCCATTCTGGGTGGCCGCATCAATGGATCCTTGGAACTGAGCGACCGGATCAGTAGCATAGGTGTTGTTAAACGTGTACGGTAATGTCCCGGCGCTGTGATCGCCCCATAAGATCAAAGCATTCCCCGGATCGGAATAGGGCCCCGAGCCCACCGCCGGTCCATTTTCTTCTGACAGGAAGTTGGTTTGCTGGGTTGGATCAATGGGATCCCCATCAATAATGATATTATCAAACATATCTTCAAGGGCACTCCCGGCATGACAGCCAAGCCAGATGGCACCTTTGCAGCTTTCATTCCAGTCATAAAGGTTCCTGTGCGTCGCCCAGGTGGGATCAGCATGTGGCATTACAAACAAATCATCACAACAATCCAATGCAGCGGGCAGATCCCATCCGGAACTCGAGGAACCACCATACGCTACGGGCGGAATGGAGGCATAATTAAAAAAGTTGACCGCAATCGAACCATTCTGTTTATCCATGGTCCACCGGGGAATGCTATACAATGTTTTAAAAATGGGAAAATTCAGGGTCAATGGGGAGGTTGTCGTAACTCCTACTACTTTATAAGAGCCTGAAGGATTCGTCCAGGTACTGATAAGCGCGTCTACAGAAGCAGTCCTGTACTGTGCCTCTACTATAAATGCCCCGCTTTTAAAATCCACACCATTGTAGGTAAAATCTGTGGCTTCTTTATCGGTTTTGGCTGGATTGATCACCCAATGCACGGGACATTTGAGTGATAACAATTGATATACAAGGCCATAGGGCTTGGTTCCATTGTAGACCGTTTGCGGTGTAACCCCCATGTTAATGATGAAAGAACCCGCTGGAATAGTGGTGGTCTGCGCATTAATTCCGGTGGACGTGCATAATCCTGTGAACAAACCAATGAAATGCAGGAGGGTAAAATATTTCTTCATAATTTCTATATTTCTCTGTTACATCTATTTATGAACCCGGTAGATATATATGTTATAATATGTCTTCTTTTATTATGAGGGACCGTACCTGCGCCACCCACTCCATACCGCGCTGGTCACTGCCGTCCATGAAGATCACTTCAGGCTTCATGGTGCACAGCTCCATGGCTGAAAGTAAACGGTGATACAATGGAGAATTGACGTGATTTTTCAGATCTTCCAGGGAACTCCATTCCTCATGAAGAAGGAACATCCCCGGATTATCCGGATGTTGCCATATATCGGAAAGAATACACCCTTTTGAGAAAAGTGTGGGACCGTTGATGGACCTCAGTACATCCAGTAAATCCTGGGAACGGCTCAATGAAGTCGTCAGGGTGTAACACGAAATGACCATGGGTGGTGAATGGGTGCGCCTTTACAGGCAATTTATATGCCAACGCTGCCTGATCATTTATAATGCACTCATTATGTTTATATTAGAAAGGCCCATGGACCCTAACATATCGACTTATATAAGACTAAAATGCGCAATATATTACACTATGTGCAACATTTTGCGCATACCAAAGGTGAATAGTAATTTGCGAATTTAGATTACGTTGGTGCCTGTTTTTTGATTTCGAATTTTATTTTTATTAAAATACTTATTATCTTTACCCCTGCCAAAATAAAAATTAAATCTAAAACAGCATGGATAAAATGAACTATATTCACAGAGACCTGGAAGCCCTCATCGAAAAATATCTTCATGTAAAAGAGATCATTGCGGTTGTTGGCATCAGGCAATGCGGCAAAACAACGCTGCTGAAATATATCGCCAATGAGCTGAAAAAGGGGGGTAAACAGGTGAATTTCATTTCGTTTGATGATGTTGGGATAATGCGAATGTTCGAAGATGACATCATTTCCTTTCAAAAGCTTCACGTGGTTCCTTATGAATACGTTTTCATTGATGAAATTCAATATTCCCGTGAAAGTGGAAAGAAGCTCAAATACCTTTATGATCATACCGATACAAAAATTCTGATTTCAGGATCATCCTCTGCTGAACTTTCAGTTGAGAGCCTGAAATTCCTTGCTGGACGTGTTTTTATTTTTACCTTATTTCCCTTCTCTTTTAGGGAATTTCTGAAAGCCCGGTCTGTTGGACTGGTCTCCTTGTATGACGAAGGCAACTACGGCACGGCACTCATTGATGAAATGAATGTGTATTTAAAGGAGTTTCTTCTTTATGGTGGATTTCCAAGAGTCGTGATGTCGAAAGACAATGAGGAGAAGCAGCTTGTGCTCAGAAATATATTCAGTACCTATATTTTACGTGAGATCCGTGAAATCTTCCAAATCAGTAACGAGTACAAATTGGTGAAACTGATAAAAGGGCTTTCTCTGCAGGTGGGTGGGATGATCAATTACCAGGAGTTGTGCCATATTTCAGAGACGAATATTCCCGAGCTTAAACGCTATTTGGATATACTTCAAAAGACCTTTATTCTGTCGCTCATCCGGCCCTATTATTCAAACCGGCGGACAGAACTTGTTAAAATCCCGAAAATTTATTTTATCGACCATGGCTTCAGAAATAGTTGCCTGGAAAATTTCTCAGAGTCCCTGACCATAACCGGCGTTCTTAACGAGCAATATGTATTTTCTGAATGTATTAAAAATGAACTCAGTGTCAAATACTGGCGTTCCAAATCCAGGGCAGAAGTTGATTTTGTGATTGAAAAAAATGGCCCGATCCCGGTTGAAGTAAAGACTCAGCTGTATGAGCAAAAAATTTCATTGTCATATCACAGTTTCATTGAGAAATATAATCCGGTAAAGGCCTACATGTTCTCCCAGACTTATGAAGGTCATGTTCAAAAAGGGAAAATGGTCATTTATTTTTTTCCATTATGTAAGGTGAATAAATTGTGGCGATAAACCATCAGTGATTCGTCCACTTCGAACAGTTCGTTGTTTGCATTTAGCCGTTTGCAGTTCATTCCGGCCGCCGGATTCCCAGCTTCTTCATCCGGAACCGCAGCGTGGCTTCATTCAGTCCCAGGATCTGTGCTGCACCGTCCTCTCCCCTTACCCGCCAGTGTGTTTGTTTCAAGACGGCCAGAATATGCAGGCGCTCAATTTCTTCCAGGGTACCCACTTTTACCTGATCGCTCAGATAGGTCGTGGGAAGTGCTATGTCAAGGGTGCGACTGGTGGTGATGATCATGGCGTGTTCAATCACATTTCGTAATTCCCTGACATTACCCGGCCAGGAATAACGGGTAAGCTTTTCCATCACTTTACGCGGAATCGTATCAATCCTTTTTCCCGTTAGCTCAACCAGCTCATTGACAAAAGTCCATACCAGCGGTGCAATATCATCCTGACGATCCCGTAACGGAGGAATTTGGATCGGAAACACATTTAAGCGGTAAAAAAGATCCTTGCGGAACGTTCCTTCATCCAGGGCCTTCTGCAGATCCTTGTTTGTGGCAGCAATGATACGGACGTTCGTTTTGTGCGTCTCCGGGCTTCCAATCCTTTCAAACTCACCAAACTGAAGAATACGTAAAAGTTTTACCTGAAGCTCAAGCGGCATTTCACCGATCTCATCCAGGAAAATGGTCGAGTGATTGGCCAGCTCAAAGCGCCCGATCTGCCTGGTAAGCGCGCCAGTATAGGCTCCTTTTTCCCTTCCGAATAGCTCACTTTCGATCAGTGAAGCAGGCAGAGCGGCGCAGTTGACGGTGATCATCAGCTTCTTGCTACGCCTGCTTTGCTGGTGGATCGTTCGGGCGATCAGTTCCTTGCCGGTCCCGGTTTCCCCGGTGATCAGTACGGCCGAATCTGTTGCAGCCACCTTTTGAGCCAGTTCCATCACCCGTTTCATTCCTTCGCTGTTGGCAACGACACCCGGCGTGGATATCCTGGGCCGGATCAGATCTTTCAGATAGAGGTTCTCCGATTCAAGCTTTTGTTCTAACTTTTTAACCTCCTCCAAGGCATTTTCCAAATTCTGTTTCGCCGTAATGTGTTCGGAAATGTCATGTACACTGAAACGATAGCCCAGATCTTTCCCCTCTTCATCAATTACAGGATTATCAATTTGCTCCAACCAGCAGGTCTTACCCTGTCTGTTTATAATCCTGTACCGGCACGAAATGGATTCATGTGACTGATTCCTCTTCAACCTGTGTTCTTTAAAAACCAGCCTGTCCTCCGGATGGATGATCTCTTCAATGAAGTTAACATTTTTCGTAAAATCATCCTGAGAATAACCGGTCAATCGTTCACAGGAGGGGGAAATATAAAGTAATTCTCTACCAGGTATTATCCAACCCTCAATATCATACGTATAATCCAGGGCAGTGGCGAATTTTTTATTAAGCAAAGAAATTTCTTCGTTTGATCGAACAAGCTCCTGATAAAGATTCTTCTCTTCGGTGATATCATGACCCACTACCTGCAATTCGACCAGAACACCATTCTTACTAAAAATTCCCGTACTGCTCCAATTAATCCACCGGATGACACCATCATGACGGGTGTTTTGCAACTCGATCGAAGCTGATGGATTTTCTGGTGTCAACGCTTCCATGACCGTCTTGACCTGTAAAGCAATTTCCTGAGGGAGGAAGGCAATCCATTTCATCCCGATTAAATCATTGACTCCCACCCCGACAAACCGTGCAAATGACTCATTTACAAAAGTGATGGTGCTGTCGATGTCATGCCTGACGATCAACTCGGTCTGGCTGTCCAGGATAGCCTGGTACCTGGTTTGCGTTATCTGATGTGCTTTCTCCAGCTGTTTTCTGCCGGAAATGTCCGTCGTTATTGCCCTCCATCCATAATAACGTCCATGAACGTCCTTCAATGGATGCCAGCTCGTTTCAATCCACTTAACAATCCCATCCCTGGCAATGATCCGAATTTCATAACTCACCTTAACATCCCTGTTCCGGATGGCCCTTTCAACCTCCTCTGCCCAGACAGCACGATCCTGAGGATGAATGATTTTCTCCATTAAATCAGGATTCTCCAAAATTTCGTTGTTCGTGTAGCCGGTCAACTGAAAGCTGGTCCCTGAAATATAGTATATCTGCCCTTCCGGATTGATCCAGGTCTCGACTGCCTCGGACGTACCAACGATCGTTTCAAAAAGCAATGGCAGGTCCTCCGCATTTCCGCGGGATTCCATTAATTTGAGCAATTCCTGAAAGCCTTTCCTTGTTGTCATGCCTGCTTCCGGATTCCCATGTTTTACATGGTGAAAATCACGGAATTAAAAACCTTAGGTAAGAAATGGGTGTTTATTCAGGCAACGAATATAGATATCTTTAATTAATTAACCAAACCGGCTGCGAAAAATATTACGCAAATGGATATCAGATGAACGATTAACCGATATCTGATATCTGATTTAAATCGAATATCAAATCCTACATCGTATATCGGTTAATCGTTCATCTGATATCAAAAACCTCGCGCTGAGCGCGAGGTTTCTGGTGATCCCGGAGGGACTCGAACCCCCAACTTTCAGAACCGGAATCTGACGTTCTGTCCAATTGAACTACGGGACCTAGGGGAAAGAGATTCTATGGGGCAAAAATAAACATTTTTTTGAAAGGAGAGAGGAGAATGGAGAGAGGAGAGAGGAGAAATACCTTCAAAATTATCTCTCATCTCTCATTTCTCCTCTCTCCTCTCTCCTTTCAGAGCCAGGTTCCGCTTGGCAGTCTTTATGCTGACGACAAATATGGAAATGAGCTCATTACATTCTCTTATCGCCGTAATAAGCGGACCGGAATTATTTAAAAGGTGTGATTTTTGAATAATACAAAGGTTCATCTCCGTTTCCCGTAGCTCCTTCAGGATGATGCTCATTTTAAAGATAAAATCTTTCCTGGAAGATGCTTCCAATGCTTCCCCATAATTCAAAGCTACCGAAGTGCCTGACCGTTCTATCTGACCGGCCAGATTTCTGCCATGTACGGTTCGATTCAAATGACGTGAAAGCTCAATCAGCAAGACAGCAAAATTGATGAGTCTTTCCTTCATGATAATTTAATTTACTTCATCCTGTTAATCCCCAAAACATTTCATTTGTTACCCTGAATTTCATAAATTTTAAAATTATTTCTCCTCTCTCCTCTCTCCTTTCTCCTCTCTCCTCTCAAAAAAAGTCTATTTTTGCACCTGCAATTGATTTATTCATTAAACGTTTAAAAATGTCAACAAGAATATCAGATACTGTTCTCCCCGGCGTGGCCACCGGCAGCGCCGTGCAGGAGATCTTCCGCGCCGCAAAAACGCATCAGTTCGCTCTCCCTGCCGTGAACGTCGTTGGCTCCAATTCCGTCAATGCGGTTCTGGAAGCTGCTAAAACCGTCAGCTCCCCGGTCATCATCCAGTTCTCCAACGGAGGAGGGGAATTTTACGCCGGCAAGGGACTCTCCAACGACGGGCAGCGCGCTGCGGTCATCGGCACGGTCTCCGGCGCCCGCCATATCCACACGGTCGCAGCCCTGTACGGCATTCCCGTGATCGCCCACACCGACCACGCAGCCAAAAAACTGCTGCCCTGGATCGACGGACTGCTTACGGCCGGTGAGGAATTCTTCAAAAAGAACGGCTACCCGCTGTTCAGCTCCCATATGCTCGACCTGTCGGAAGAACCGCTGCACGAAAACATCGAAATATCCAAACGCTACCTGGAACGGATGAGCAAAATGGGCATGACCCTGGAGATCGAGCTGGGCGTCACCGGCGGTGAAGAGGATGGTGTTGACAATACGGGTGTCGACAGCTCACGCCTCTACACACAGCCCGAGCACGTGGCTTATGCCTATGAAGAACTTTTGAAGGTCAGCGACCGGTTCACCATCGCTGCCTCCTTCGGCAATGTCCACGGTGTTTACAAACCCGGCAACGTGAAACTCGAACCCATCATCCTGCATAATTCGCAGGTGTATATCCAGAAGAAATTCAACACCGGGCCCAATCCGGTGAACTTCGTGTTCCACGGCGGATCAGGCTCGGAGCCCGAAAAGATCAAAGAAGCCATCAGCTACGGCGTGATCAAGATGAACATCGACACCGATACCCAGTGGGCATTCTGGGCAGGCGTCAAGCAGTATTACGAAACCAACCGGGGCTACCTGCAGGGACAGATCGGCAATCCCGAAGGCGACGACAAGCCGAACAAGAAATATTACGATCCGCGCAAATGGCTGCGCGACGGCGAAAAAGCCATGGTAGCGCGACTGAAGCAGGCGTTCACTGAGTTAAATTGTATCGCGCGCTACTGAAATATGAAAGGAGAAAGGAGAGAGGAGAGAGGAGAAATGAGAAATAATTATTATTGTATCTCTCCTCTCTCCTCTCTCCTCTCTCCTTTCATTGCTACAGGCTCCGCATATACTCGATCGAGTGGATGCTCAGCACCGGAATGGGCGAATGATTGACCATCTGCTGCGCATACGGGCCAAGCCAGAGGTTTTTTGTGGTCGTTTCCTGCTCGGTCATGATGGAGATCAGGTTTGCATCCGCCTTCAGAGCATATTCAATGGTGGCATCCGTTATGTTGCCTTCCAGCTCCAGAGGATCAACCTTAAAGCGTACCTCATTCTCTTTCAAATATTTGGAAACCTGTTCTGCGTATTTTTTGATCTGCAGACGAACGGCCGAAATCTGGGTGGAGTAAAGCGGCAGGACAATGATCTGGGCATCGAAGTACTTGGCAAGCAAGGCAGTGGTGGCAACCTTTTGCCTTGTTTCCGGCGTGCTGTCGAGGGGCAGGATGATGCGGGTCAGGTCGCGTTTGATGTTGACGCCTCCACGGATCGTGATCACCGGACATTTTGCTGATGAAACGATCTTCTGTGCATTGCTGCCGATCCAGAACTCTTCAAAACCTGATGAACCGTGCGTCCCGACAATGATCATAAATGCCTTTTCTTCATCGGCAATTTTGACAATCTCGCGGTAAACCTTCCCGTCCCTGATCACATAGCTGATCGTTCCATTGGGAAGCTGTGGCTGATATTGCCTGATCATCTCCTCAAATGTCTGCCTCGCATCAACAATGGCTGCCTCAGGATCTTTCAGGGCCACCGACCGCTCCTGGTAGGCCTTGTTGACCCAGACCATCTTCAGGTCCGAATCTGACTTGCGGGCTATCGAAAGAGCATGCTCCAATGCGTTGATTGAACAATCCGAAAAATCAACCGCAACAATAATCACCTTTTGTTTCATGGCTGGGGTGTATTAATCATTTAAAGATTCAGGTGCTAATATATGAAAATATTTAGGGTTTTGCAAATGGAATTTCTTTAAATTAACCAATAGCCGGTAGCCAATACCCGGTTGTTGATTTTGGATTTTGTGATTTGTTTGGAATTTGGCGCCTGGAACTTGGGATTTATCCGGTATTGTAGCTAATCAATCTTCGGTAAATTGATCTCATCGCGGATCAGGAAAGCGTTTGGAAAATCGGGCTTGATGCGCTTTAAAAAGCCTTCCGCCTCCATCCTGGTGCGAAAATCGCCTGCACGGACACGATAGTAAGGTTCCTTGAATGAAACATAAACAGCGATGGTCGAATCCGGTGTCTTGCTCAGAAACTCATCCCTGACACGATAGGCGTTGCCGTGGGAATGATTGCCGGCATCAAAAAAGATCTGGATGCGATATCCATCCAATGTTTGATTATACCGGTTAAGGGTAATGTGTTTTTCCAGCAGTTGGTTCACCCGGTTGTCCTGTACAATTTCCAGGTGCCCTTCCTTTGCTGGTTTCTGCTGAGCCATCACTCGCTGAACGGCAGGTCCAAGTAATATGCCGCCAATAAAGAAGATCACAAAACAGTTTCTCATACCTGGAACAACGTTATTTTGAGCGGATTATTTCAGCGGGGTTGATCGTAAGCACAGGAACAGGCGAATTATTCACCATGTGCTGTGCATACTGACCCAGCAATAAGTTTGAAAGACTCGTCTCCTGATCTGTTACAATGGCAATCAGTTCAGCGTTCGTGCGTTCGGCATACTCCAGCGTTGAAAGGCTTACATTCTCAGCGACGGTGGAGTCCTGAGTGAAAGGGATCTTTTCCCCAGCGAACTTTTTCTGGATTTCAGCCACACAATGATCCACTTTTTGATTCAATGCCTTCAGCGGGGTTGAATACAATGAGAAAATATGAACCGTCGCACCAAAGATCTTTGCGATCAAGGCGGTGAAAGCTACTTTCTGACAGGAATTCTTGGTTTCATCAATGGGCAGTACGATATTCCGGATACCCTGTGAAAAGTCGAACTGGGGCCTGATGGTTATCACGGGGCAGGGAGAGTTGGCGACGATGCGGTAAGCATTGCTGCCAATCAGATACTCATCAAAACCGCTCACACCGTGGGTACCGGTCACGATCAGCGTTGCTTCCACCTGACGGGCCACCTGCTCGATTTCATAGTACACTTTTCCCTTCCGGAGCCGGAACGACAACTCGCCTTCCTTTAAGATCTCCCTGTATTCCTCCAGAATTTCCTCGAGGTTTTTTCTGGCCTCTTCCCTTACGTCGAATGCAGATTCCTGAAAGATGGAATCACCGGAAATCAGGTTGTCAACCCAGACCACGATGACATTGGATTTTAGTTTGTTGGCCAGAAAAATGGCATATTTCAAAGCATGCAGGGAGGTCTTTGAAAAGTCAAGAGCGACAACAATTGGATTCATGCGTGAGAACATTTGGTGCTAAATTAAAAATTAATCCGAATTTGAGATAAAATATCGGAGAAAATAATAGGGTCAGTTATGGTCATTCATGGTCATTCATGGTCATTCATGGTCATTCGTGGTTATTCGTGGTTATTCGTGGTTGTTTGTGGTTGATTGGGTATTATTGATGATATTTGTGGTAAATATGATTCCAGTGAAAATGGACAACTGAAAATTGAGTCCACTCCGAAAAGTAATAATTTTGGACTGAAGTCCACTAACTGGTTGGTTATCAATTACCCCGGCCTTAAGGATGGGGTAAGTCAAAGCACTGGTTTATAGGGCTTTAGCCCTAAATTAAGGCTCAATGATTCCTTTTCGGAGTAGACTCAAAATTGACAATTGACAAACATGAACGAGAACCTCGATGCATCGGGCAAGCAGATGACGCAGGCCGAAAGGGAGATGGAGCGGGAGCTGCGGCCACCCGACTTTGACAGCTTTGCAGGTCAGGCGAACGTGGTGGATAACCTCAGGGTCTTCGTAGCAGCTGCCCGGCAGCGGGGGGATGCGCTGGATCACGTCCTTTTGCATGGACCGCCCGGATTGGGAAAGACGACCCTGGCCTATATCATCGCCAATGAGATGGGGGTACACGTCAGGATATCTTCCGGTCCGGTGATCGATAAGCCAGGTGACCTGGCCGGTCTGCTGACCAACATGGAAGTCAATGATGTGTTGTTCATCGACGAGATCCACCGGCTGAGTCCTGTGGTGGAAGAATACCTCTATTCTGCCATGGAGGATTACCGCATCGACATCATGATCGACACCGGGCCCAGTGCCCGCAGTATCCAGCTGAAACTGAATCCATTCACACTGATCGGAGCCACCACGCGGTCAGGCCTGCTCACCGCGCCCCTGAGATCCCGTTTCGGGATCAACTCAAGGCTGTCCTATTACGACGTTGCCACCCTGGAACACATCGTGCTCCGCTCGTCCACGATCCTGAACACCAAAATCACCCCGGAGGCTGCCGCGGAAATCGCACGCCGGAGCCGGGGAACCCCCAGGATCGCCAACCTGCTGCTGCGCCGAATCAGGGACTTTGCACAGATCAAAAGCGACGGAACCATCGACATTGAAATCACCCGTTATGCACTCCAGGCTCTGAATGTGGATAAGAACGGCCTGGATGAAATGGATAACAAGATCCTTTCAGCGATCATTCATAAGTTCAAGGGGGGACCCGTGGGCATATCCACCATTTCAACCGCTGTGGGGGAGGAAGCCGAAACCCTGGAAGAAGTGTACGAACCGTTCCTGATCCAGGAAGGATACCTGATGCGTACCCCCAGGGGCAGGCAAGTCACGGAAAAGGCACTGAATCACCTCGGAATATTACCGGAAAGTGGTCAGCAACAACTGTTTTAACGGTATGAACCGTGATCTGACCTACAAGATCAAGCAATGTGCCACCAGGCTCGGTTTTTTCGCCTGCGGCATATCCAGGGCGGAACGGTTAGAGATGGAGGGTAAAAAATTGAAAGATTGGCTTGCCCTGGGTTTCCACGGTGAACTCCGTTACCTGTCACGGAATCCTGATAACAGAAGCGATCCCCGTCATATACTCCTCAATGCCCGTTCCGTCATCTCGGTTCTTTACAACTACTATCCTGAAAATCCCCTGCCCGTACAGGACAACTTTCATATTGCGCGGTATGCATACGGTAAGGATTATCACGTGCTGATCAGGCAGAAACTGAACGACCTGATCGGGATGCTGAAACAGGAATGCGGCGAGGCAAATGCTGTTGGATTTGTCGATGCGTCGCCTGTCATGGAAAAAGCCCTCGCTCAGAGGGCCGGACTGGGATGGACCGGCAAGAACACGCTGCTGATCCATCCGCAAATGGGATCGTTCTTTTTCATCGGCGACATCATTACCGACGCAGAACTCGTATACGACACCCCTCTGCCTGACGGGTGCGGGTCGTGCCGGAAATGCCTCGATGCATGCCCCACCGGGGCGCTGATCGCCCCCCACGTGCTGGATGTGCGCCGCTGCATTGCCTACCTGACCATTTCCTTCAAAGGCGACCTGCCGGAAGATCTGCGTTCCTGCTTTCAGGATCGCATCTATGGCTGCGATGCCTGCCAGGAGGCGTGCCCCTGCAACCGGTTCGCCTTTCCCCATAACGATCCGGACCTGTTGCCCATGCCAAAACTGAAAACAATGAACCGGGATCGCTGGAAAAACCTGACGGAGGAGAAATTCCGGGAACTCTTTGAAAATTCAGCGGTAAAACGGACGACCTATGCCAGGTTAAAGAGGAATATCGATTTTGTCGGCGACATGACTTAATGGATAGGCAGACCTGCCTTTATGTTCCAGAGCGAAAGCCATCGTGTTCCTGAACTGACTCCCTCCATTCGATGATCTGGGAAACGACAGATGGATTTTTAATCTTATGCAGATTACTTTTGGAAATGAAGAAACGTATAGTACAAAGAAAAACTAAGCACCTCGTTGAAATCTCCCAGGAAAAAGGGCCATATATTGATCGTCTCCCATTCCCTGACAGGAAGGATGGAGTTGGAATACCTGGCTGCAACACGGAAGTTCTCATTCAGGTGATAATGCAAACCAATGCCCATGCTGAAATAATCAAAAGGCTCAAAAGGATCATTTTCAATCGCATTACCGTTTAATTCCTCATGGGATTTTATCAGCCACCCAATGGATGGCCCCGCTTCCAGGGTGAATCGGTTAACGTCGTAGTGATATAGAACGTGCAGTTCGAGATAGTGAAGCCGCAGTTTATAATCATCAGCCTGATCGATGTCGATCCGGTCCCTGTTACCCTTTTGAATGTAGTCCATTTCCAGTTGAAAAGATGAGCGTTCGGACACATACCTGTTGGTAAAAATTCCTGCACAGAATCCCAACCGGTTGGGCCATGTCTCACGCTCACTGGCAATGGTGAATCCAGCGTGGATGCCGCCGTTGAATTCCTGCGCCTGAAGGATGACGGTCAGGGATAGAATAAACAGTGCAAAAAAGAAAGATCGTTTCATACCGGCAAAGATAAGAATTATGGATACACTTCCGTCTTCAATCCCAAGACTTCCACCAGCGAAGCGATCCTGTACAATTCTTCTTCAGGCACCTTTTTAATAGTGATCGCGTACCCGGATGGTTTCATCCATTCTATCCGGAAAGCCAGGATGGATCTTAGGCTAAACAAATTCCAAATTTCGCACATTTTTAATTATCAACAATAACCTACCGTACTGCCCCCCCACAGGATTCCAACTTTGTGCCTTTGTGCCTTAGTGCCTTACCAATAATTTCCCCCGACCTGACCTGCGCTCCGCAAAGTTTTATACTTTTGGCAGCAACAAAGTCATATGCCGGGAAATCTTAAAGAAATAAGGGAACCCATTCAGGCGCACCTGATTGCATTTGAAAAGAAATTCAGGGCTTCCATGAAAAGTCAGGTTGCCTTGCTGAATATCATCACGCAGTACATTCTGCGGCACAAAGGCAAGCAAATGCGGCCGATGTTTGTTTTCCTGTCCGCAGGGATCTGTGGTGGCATCACCGAATCCACTTACAGGGCCGCATCTTTGATTGAGCTTTTGCATACTGCCACCCTGGTGCACGACGATGTGGTGGATGAATCCAATTACCGAAGGGGATTTTTATCGATCAATGCGTTATGGCGTAATAAAATTGCCGTGCTGGTCGGAGACTACCTTTTGTCGAAAGGGCTGCTGGTGGCGCTGGAGAATGATGAGGTCGGATTGCTGAAGCTCGTCTCGGATGCTACGCGGGAGATGAGCGAAGGGGAACTTCTGCAGATTGAAAAGGCTCGCCGGCTGGATGTGACCGAAGAGATCTACTTTGAGATCATCCGGAAGAAAACAGCCTCTCTGATCGCGGCCTGCTGTGCCACGGGAGCAGCTTCCACGCATTCCGATCCGCTTTACATTCGGAAGATGCACAGCTTCGGTGAGAATGTAGGCATCGCCTTTCAAATAAAAGATGATTTGTTTGACTATGAGCCCAATAACCTGGTTGGCAAGCCCAATGGTCTGGATATCAAAGAAAAGAAACTGACGCTCCCGATGATCCGGTTACTGAGTGACTCCGACCGGCGAAAGAAAAAAAGGTTCATCCACATCATCAAGCGGCGTAACCAGGATCCTGAAAAGATTGCCGCTCTGATGCAGGAAGTCCATTCCGGTGACGGCATCCTGTACGCCAGGGAAAAAATGAACGAATACCAGGAAAACGCCTTCCGTATCCTTCACGAATTCCCCGACTCCCCCTACCGCCAGGCCATGGAAAAACTGGTCAGGTTCACCACCGAAAGAAACAAATAGACCCGCATGGCTCTTTCCTTACGGATTCCGGATGAACAATAAAACATCGTTCTGCAAGTTATAGGGATAAACAGAGAAGAACATGCATTTTTTAATGATCCTGTTAGGATTGCTGGGCGATGCATCCGGAGGAACCCTTCCGCTCCCCACGCCGGCCGAATACCGGCTGTACGGAATGATCAATGAATACCGGACCGAATTGGAGTTGCCTCCCGTACCGCTCTCCTTCAGCCTCTGCATCGTTGCCCGGACACATGCCAGGGATCTGGCTGAGAACCTTCCCTACGATGAGCGGTGCAATCTCCACAGCTGGTCAGCCAACGGACCGTGGAGCGCCTGCTGCTATGAAAAGGATCACGAACAGGCCCCTTGCATGTGGGAAAAACCCTCCGAACTGACCCCTTACAAAGGCAGGGGTTACGAAATTGCCTACTGGAATGACTTCTGGTACGAAAATCCTGACGACATTGTGGTGGATGCGCTCAACGCCTGGAAAAAAAGCAACGGGCACCTTTCGGTGATGATCAATACGGATAGGTGGCGGGAGCTGGAGTGGAAGGCCATGGGAGTGAGCGTATATAAAGGGTACGTGCTGGTATGGTTCGGGGAGGAAGAGGAGCAGTAGCCGGTAGCCAGTAGCCAGTAAACGGTCAACAGGTGGCGGGAGATGGGGGACGGGAATGGAATTTGAAGTTTAGGATTATTTGGAATTTGGAATGTTGGGATTTGGGATTTATCTTTGTGCTATGGACCAGTATCCCGTAAAGATCCTTTTGGCCTTTGGCGAAACCCTCAGCGGCAACGACAAAATTTTCCAGTGGCTTCTCAAGAATGGCTATCCGGAACTGGCGGCCCTGTCGCGGGCCATCACCGGAAGTGAAGAGGCATTTGGCTGGCTGATGAAGAACGGATATCCCCATTTTGCGGCGCTCGACCACGCCATTGATAATAAAGCCCAGGCCAGGGAATGGCTTGTAAAAAATGATTACAAGATCCTTGTCCTCTTTGCGGATGCGTGCAACGAGCATCCCGAAGCAGTGAAATGGCTACGCGATCATGATCTGACCATTTTTTTACTGCTGGCACAGAAGATCATTGCTTACCGTAACAACCAGACGTTCGATTACCACAAGCTGCACTTCTGAACCTGAGTCAGGGGAAGATCATTCACATTTGGAGTACCCGCAGGCAGTGCAGATCTTGCATCCCTCTTTGTAAAGCAGGCTGTTTTCCTCACCGCATTCCGGACAGCGGCTGCTTTTGACGTCCATGGTGCCATCGGGGATGAATTTTTTCAGGGCCCTCACCACACCGTTCTTCCAGGTATTGATCGAGTCACTTTCCAGTCCCAGGTTGGCGATAAGATCCACGACATAGGGCAGGGGCATTCCGTGCCGAAGAATGCCGGAAATCAGCTTGGCATAGTTCCAGTATTCCTTGTTGAACTGCCGCGAAAGACCTTCCAGCGTTACGTTGAAACCATCCCTGTCCTTGAATTGCAGGTCGTACCGCGCATTTTTGTTCTTATCGCTTTTCACCCGGTAGATCCAGCCTTTGGTGACCCAGCTGGGCAGGAAGAAGCCTTCGGCTTTGCCGGTGAATATTTCGTAGGGGCGTCCCTTGTAAAGACCAACCACGGCCACCCATTTCTCATAATCATTCGTGAACCTGACCACTTCTGCTTCCAGCCGGTCGGGGCGTGGTGGGGCTTTGGTTTCAGGAAAATCATCCCCATCATCTTTCTCTTTTTCATTTTTAACGAGCACACCCTCCCTGGAGCCTTCCCTGTAGATGGTCATGCCTTTGCAACCGCTTTCCCACGCGGTGGTGTATATGTCACTCACCAGTTCCTCGGTCGTGTCGGCAGGTACATTGACGGTGACGCTGATGGAATGGTCCACCCACTTCTGAATGGCCCCCTGCATCCGTACCTTGCTCACCCAGTCAATATCATTGGCGGTAGCCCTGTAATAGGGTGATTTTTGAATGATCTCGTTCAGTTCGCTTTCGCTGAGTGTTTCCACCTCCCCGGGATCGTATCCTTTCTTCTCCAGCCAGGTGTTGAAGTTATGATGAAATACGTGGTATTCCTCCCAGGAGTCGCCAGTCCCGTCAACGAAATCCACGCGCACATTCCTGTCATTTGGGTTCACTTTTCTTCTGCGCTTGTAACTGATCATATACACCGGTTCAATGCCGGAGGTGGTCTGGGTGCAGATACTGACACTGCCCGTAGGGGCAATGGTCAGCATGGAGATGTTGCGGCGCCCGTATTTCTCCATTTCTTCGTAGAGGCGCGGAGCTGCCTGTTTAAGACGCAGAATGAACGGATTGTTCTTTTCCCGTTCGTTATCGAAAATGGGAAATGCTCCCCGCTGGCGGGCCAGGTCAACAGAGGAGCTGTACACTTCCAGGGCGAGGAGTTTATGCACCTCCACCGAGAAGCTGATCGCCGTATCGGAGCCATAGCGGGTGCCAAGCGCAGCCAGCATGTCACCTTCAGCCGTAATGCCGATACCCGTGCGCCGGCCCTGTATGCTTTTTTTACGGATGTTTTCCCACAGCCGGCGCTCAGTGAGTTTTACCTCTTCGTCTTCCGGATCTGCATGGATCTTTTCCAGGATCTTGTCGATCTTTTCGATTTCCAGGTCAATGATATCATCCATGATCCGCTGGGCATACCTTGCATGGCGGGAAAAAAGTTCGGAATTGAAGCTGGCTTCATCGGTGAAAGGATTGTCCACATAGCTGTACAGGTTCATGGCCAGCAGGCGGCAACTGTCGTACGGGCATAAGGGGATCTCCCCGCAGGGATTCGTGGAAACCGTATGGAACCCAAAATCGGCATAGCAGTCGGGAATGGCTTCCCGGGTCACCGTATCCCAGAACAAAACACCCGGTTCAGCTGACTTCCAGGCATTGTGAATGATCTTTTTCCAGAGCTTTCGGGCGTTGATCTCCTTTGTTACCAAGGGCTGGTCCGAATTGACCGGAAACTGCTGTACGTAAGGCGTATCATTGATCACCGCGCGCATGAACTCATCGTCGATCTTGACAGAAATGTTCGCACCTGTGATCTTCCCCTGTTCAAGCTTTGCATCGATAAAATGTTCGGAATCAGGATGTTTAATGGAAATGGACAACATCAGTGCCCCCCTGCGGCCATCCTGAGCCACCTCGCGTGTGGAATTGGAATACCGTTCCATGAACGGAACGATGCCTGTGGAAGTCAATGCACAGTTTTTAACTGAACTCCCGGTGGGACGGATATGCGAAAGGTCATGCCCCACCCCGCCCCGGCGCTTCATCAGCTGCACCTGCTCCTGGTCAACTTTGAGGATGCCTCCGTAGGAATCAGCATTACCCTGATTCCCTATCACAAAGCAATTGGATAACGACGAAACCTGGAAATCATTTCCAATACCGGCCATTGGACTGCCCTGCGGAATGATGTACCTGAAATCCTTGAATAAAAAATAAATTTCCTCCATGGATAAGGGGTCCGGATACTTCTTTTCAATCCTGGCAATCTCCCTGGCAAGCCTCCGGTGCATGTCATCCGGGGTGAGCTCGTACAGGTTGCCGTGACTGTCTTTAAGTGCATACTTGTTGATCCAGACATTGGCAGCGAGGGTATCCCCCTTGAAATAGGCTGTAGTTCTCTCCAGCACGACATCAGAAGGGTAAACCTGAAGCCCCGGATCAGGTTGGGATAAGGATTCTCCCTCTCCTGGAGCTGAATCGGGTTCATTGATGTCCTGTGGTTCAGGTCGCGTCCTTTTGGCCAGCATGTCCCTGTAAAAATCCGACTGTACGTTCTTTTCAATGTTGGCGAATAAATCCTGCTCCATGAAGGGTGTAATATTAGAATATGAACAAAACAGGGAAAACTACTATACTCCTGTGTTTGAATTACTTAAGTCGATTAAACAAGCCGTTTTTCCGAGCTACCAAATTACAATAGCACCACTGGTATTGCAAAATCTTTTATTAACAATACCGGCAGCACCCATACTAACATGTTGACTTAAACACTTCTATCCTTTAACAACTTGTTTGTATCGTGGATTGGCCGGGATAAGTCCCGATTTTCACCAATGATCCGGTCACCTCCATCCGCACTGCACAACCTCAGGCAGGATAAATGGTAGATGAAAATGGGAACTGATGGGATAGACAAGATGTACTTTTATTATTGGATGTAAAGTAATTATTCGTGATTTTACAAACAGGCCACTCATCACTGTAAAACATTTACAGGACCATCAGAAATCCAGACAGAGGGAGAAATAAAATCTGGATGGCAGTATTTCCCAGTCCTCCACACCCCAGGCGATATCGCCTCGGAGGAAGTATCCAAAGATACGGCTGCGCAGTCCGAACCCGAAACCGCCAACAATGGGCTCTTTCTGCAACTCAACCGTCACCAGCAGGGGTGGTTTCCGGATGATACGGGTGAACAGGGAGTTTTCCATGGAGTACGGATTCAGTCCGGTCCACGCTGTCCCGATATCTCCAAAACCGACGATCTGGAAATTGTTCAGGAAGTCGGATTTCAGCGGGCGGTTGGCGAAATAACGAAACAGCGGGAAACGAATCTCACTGTTGATCACCGCAAAGGAATTCCCGTTGCGGATATTCTGGTCGAAACCCCGCAGGTTGGTCGCCAGCGTCTGGTAGATATAATTCTGAGCGTAGTCAATGGGCGTGCTCTGGTCAAACTTCGGAGAGACCCAGTTGTCGACCCCCCCGAGGTAATAGATCAGCTTGTTGTCGCCGAAAGAGGTGCTTGCGGCAAAACGGTTCGCCCAGATGAGCGTGCGGTGTATCTTCAGATAATGGCGGACATCCACACCCACGATCACCAGGTTATCGGACAGCCGGTCCAGTTGCTTGTAATACTCGGCGAAGATTTTAAACCGGGTTCCGGTATACAGGTTCAGTCCCAGATCCCGCGTGTCATCATAGATCAATTCCCCTTTCAGGACACCGGAATTGATCGTTTCATCAGGTTGCTCCAGGTTGATCATATCCGTCGAAAGGTAAACGGCACGGTCATTCCGGATCGTAGCCGTACCCGCGATGCAGACGACCGGATTGAATGGCCACCGCAACACATAATGAAGTTCGTGAGCGTAATGCTTGATGATGGAAAAGTATCCCGATTCCTCGAATACTTTCCGGTGAAAAATGATCTCCTTGTCGAGCCGTTTCCTCAGGTTGGAGAAATTCAGCAGATATTCGTTATTCTGCAGGTCCACCGAAAGTCGCACGCCGCCGGTAATGCGATAGTCTTCCAGGAGATCCGTGACCCCAATGTTAAAAAATGCATTGAATCCCGGTGTCTGGAAAATGGGCTGCCCGCCTCCGGTAAAGGCCTGGTAGGTGTAATTCAGGTACGAAAAATCGATCTGGCTGACCAGCTCATTGATCGAGAACTGAACATCGTAATTCCGCTGCTTGGGAGGCTTGAACGCCTCTTTGGCCTGTGCAGTCTCCAGGGCAAGGGAGGTCATCAGCATCGTATCGGCCTCCTGGATCTTGACAAAGGATTGTTTGTCGAACTGGTAATTGTTGATGTCGATCCGATCTGCAGGTTGAAGGGCAGGAAGTTCTTCGCTGTAGACATTAAAAAACCGCTTTCTTTTCGTAATGCCTCCGCTTCCATCCTGTTTGCGGGTCTCCTTTTCTTTCGAGAAAGCCGACTGGACCTTTTCAGCGTAGGGAGTGTTCCTGAGCTCCGAGGGGCTGACCTGATCCAGTGCAGGCAGATCGCTGACATACATCGAATACTTCCTGTCCTTATAAATGATCTCTCCGTACTGACGGGCCTGCGGATTGATATCCTGTTCCAGGATGTTCCGCTGATAGTTGGTCACGGGGAAGTACTCTGTGAAATAACGGTAATGGGTTGTGGTGTCGACGTAGGTGATGGCACTGTCGAGCCGGGCGAAATAGCGGTTAACGATGCCGTTCTGATCACTTAAAAAGCTGAACGTTCCTTTGTCCCATTCTTCCGGGCTGGTTTCGTCAGCTGTTGGCGTCTGAGTGACCCGCTTGAGAAAATTGCTTCTGGTTTCATGATCATAAAGGAAAAGGTCCAGCTTGGTCTGGACCGATTCCAGGTCGAATTCCTCAATTTTGCTGAAACGAAGAGTGTCACTGGTGCGGTTGCTGCTGAAAATGATCCTCTTGGTACCGTCGATAAAACGCGGGTGGAGGTCGGTGTAGTAATCGTTGGTCAGCTGCTCGTACGAGCTGGAAGACAGGTTGTAGGTGAACAGGTCACACTGACCTTTCTGGATGGCCGACAGCAGAAGCAGGCGTCCATCGGGTGAGTAGGTAAAGTCGAGGATCTTGTCGAAATTGACGATCTCCTGCCTGATACGGCTGCGGTCCTCAAAATCATACAGGTACAGGAAGACACTGCCCCTGGTCTCGGTGATCATGGCCAGGATCCGGCCTGTGGGATGCCAGGCCATGATCGGGTATGAATAGTCCACCTTCTCGTCAAGCCGGTATCCCGTTCTGAAAATTCTCTTTTTGTCCCTGGAGATCAGATCATAGACAAACACCTTGTTTTTGCCCATCTCGTTGGCGGTAAATGCTGCGCTCCGGCCCGTTGGATTGAGTTCTATTTTACCATACACGCGTTCATCTTTGGGTTTTTTGATCACCAGCCCATCCTCCGGCAGAGAACGGTTGTCATCTTCATTGCTGTATTTTTGGTGATAATAGTCGAAACATTCCTTCATCAGGTCCTTATAAGAAATTCCCAGAACATACAAAAATCCGCTTTCGACATTCCGGCTGATCTTCGACATGTATAAGATGTTCGACAGCACGGATTTGCCGTATTTCTCCGCAACGAAATTCCAGATTGCGTGTCCGGCGTAAAGTGCATCCGTTCCGGTGAGCTGGTTGAATTTCCTGAAGCGCCCCGAAAGGATGCCATCCCTTACAAAATTGTCTATTTCCGGGCTCCAGGGTTCGGAAATATAGGAAATCGCACCATTGACATACCACTCGGGGAGCGACATCAGGGTGGTGTTTTTGATCTGCGTCCCTACGCTGCCCCCGTACAACGTCTGCTCAATGATGATCCTGGCAATGCCGGCCCGGATCTGACGGATAAAATGGTTCAAATCCCCGCTGAAATAAAGGAAAACCTTGTGCCCGATGATATGGGTGATGCCCCCTGTGTTGTAGTGCAGTTGACCCATCAGCCCGATATTGGTCTGCTTGAGGTCGGAAAGGTTATTGTAGATGATGAACTGAATTTTGGAGTCAAGGGAAGTCTCAAGATCAGACTCGATCTCCGACAGATGCTCTGTGACATATTTTGAAACAAATACAGCCAATTCCCGGCCGTTAAGGTAAAAATAGGTATCGAAACGCTCATATTGGAAGTAGGTCCATAAAAACTCACCGTACTGTACCCTGCTTTTACCAAAAGTCATCTGTGACCCGTTGTAAAACTGGGCCGTTACGTTACCCGACAGGCTCAGTAACACCAAGCTGACCGCCAGCCAGAATACTTTTCCGGATAGTGCTTTTGAATTCCCTGAACTCACTTGTTTTTAAACGTAAAAAGTTACGCTAAATTAATGTATTTTGTCCTTATGCCTTATCCCTTACCCCTTTTACCTTTAAAATAAATAACTTTGCCAGCGTGAAAAATATTGCGGTTCAGAATGATTAATATCAAAAAACTGGTCTTCAATCCCTTTCAGGTGAACACCTACCTTCTGTCGGATGCAACCAGGCAATGTGTCCTCATTGACGCAGCCTGCTACGGTGCCGGAGAAAATAAAATACTCGAAGAACAGATCAGCAGGGAAGGGCTCACACCGGTCAGGCTTGTCTACACCCATTGCCATTCAGATCATATCCTGGGTAACGCATTCGTCACTACACGATACAACCTGGAACCCGAAGTGCATCAGGCCGGAAAACTTTTCTGGGAAATGGCGAAGGAGTTCAGTTCCATTTTCGGGCTGGATTATGAGGGCGTGATGAAACCAACCAGGTTCCTGGAAGAAGGAGACGAGGTCAGGTTTGGTCATTCTTCGCTCCGGGTGCTCTACACCCCCGGACATGCTGACGGAAGCATCTGTTTGCTGAGTGAGCAGGAAAAATTCGTGATCGTGGGCGATGTGCTGTTCAGCGGGAGCATAGGCCGTGCCGACCTTCCAACCGGTAATTTCAGGGTGCTGAAAGAAAGCATTGTTCAAAAGCTTTACACCCTGCCGGACGACACGGTCGTTTACCCGGGGCACGGCCCCGAAACGACCATCGGGTATGAAAGAATGAACAATCCCTTTGTGAACGAGTGTTAAGAGGAGATCTCCTTCAGGATGGCATCCACATTGAGTTCGTTCATGCACCGGAAGTGTTTAAGCGGGCAGGAGGAATACCCAAGCTTGCTGCATGGCCTGCATTTCAAACCTTTCACTTCGTGGATGGACGACAGGTGCCGATCGCTTTCGGGCAGATAAGGGTACATGCCGAATGCGGGGACGGTGTTCCCCCAGATGGAAATGATCCGTTTGCTGAATGCTGCTGCAATGTGCATCAAACCCGTATCGTGCGTTATGACCAGATCGGCCCGGGCCACCAGTGAAGCTGACTGATTGATGTTCAGCCGTCCACACGCGTTAAAGATCCGGGATCCCGCTACCACGGCAATGGCTTCTCCCCTGCCCTGATCCTCAGGTCCGCCAAGCAGAACCACAGGGCGGCCGATCCTTTGGCACAACTGCACGATCTTTTCCGCGGGCAGGACTTTCGTCTGATGCCTGGCACCGATGATGAACGCCACATAGCCCGTCCGGTGGGCGGCCGGCAGGGCTTCAGCTGGCACTACATCGGCATCGGGAATGAAATGATCCAGCCCCAGTCCATCGTTCACGATCCCTAACCTGGCTGCCGCCCTGAAATAACGGTCGACCACGTGCAGACCGGGCAGAAGGTTCACCTTGAAGCGGACCAGTACCCATTTTTGAAAATTCTTCTTCGGGAACGTTCCCGAAGGCCTGAGCAGGCTGAGCTTTGTGACCAGTGACCGCAGATTGTGGTGCAGGTCGACGATGAAATCATACTTTTCTCTCCTGAGAAGTGGGATCACCTCGCGGAGGTTGTCCTTTATCGTAAAAATCCTGTCAATGTTGGGATTCCCGACCAGCAATGGCCGATATGTTTCCTTGGTCAGATAGTGTATCTCCGCATTCTTTATCTGTTCGCGTATGCAGCGCACCACGGGGGAGGTGAGGACAATGTCCCCGATCGAGCTGAAACGGATGATGAGGATCTTGGGCATAGAGATACTTTGGGGGGTAAAATTAAGCATTTGTTGGTAGACATAGTTATTCATTGTCATTCATTATCATTATGACTATGAATCACGCGAGGCGCCTTCGGTGCCGAGCAAATGACCACGAATGACCATGAATCACGCGAGGCGCCTTCGGTGCCGAGCAAATGACCACGAATGACTATTTCCGTATCTTTGCTGCCACTTATGACTTTCATCGACACCCATACCCATCTTTACCTGGATGCCTTTGACCACGACAGGGACCAGGTCATTCAATCAGCCCTGGAAAAGCAGGTCAGTCTCCTGTTGCTGCCCAACATTGACAGTGGGTCGATCGACAGCCTGCACCGGTTGTGCAGCCGGTATCCCGGAATTTGCCTGCCGATGATGGGCCTGCATCCTACCTCGGTGAATGATTCATACGAAGAAGAGATGCAACGGATCTCAACCTGTTTTGAACACCAGTCCTATGTGGCGGTCGGTGAAACTGGGATGGATCTGTACTGGGACAGGACCTATGAGCGGGAACAGGAGCTGGTGTTCCGTGAACAGATCAGCCTGGCCCTGGCGCATCACCTTCCTGTGGTGATCCATTCCCGCAATTCGATCGACCGCATCGTGGAAATCCTGAAAGATTACCAGGGAAGCGGAATATCAGGTGTCTTTCATTGCTTCAGCGGATCGTTGCTCCAGGCACGGCAGATCATTGAGATGGGTTTTTATCTTGGCATCGGCGGCGTGCTCACCTTTCAGAAATCATCCCTGGCCAGTGTGGTCAGCCAGGTGAGCATTGAACATATCCTGCTGGAAACCGATTCCCCTTTTCTTGCACCCGTGCCTTACAGGGGAAAAAGAAATGAAAGTGCATACCTTCCCCTGATTGCCGAAAAACTGGCAGAAGTGAAGGGAACGACGGCGGAACATGTGGCAGAAGTCACAACAGCCAATGCCAGAATGCTTTTTGGCCTGGATCAGAATGTTGAACCTTAAATGTTTTTCTCATGGTTTTTTCCCGATCCGTTTTACTCATCAATACCGGAGGCACCATCGGGATGGTGAAGGATCCGGACACGGGCGCACTGAAGCCCGTGGATTTTGTTCAGCTGTACGAACAGATCCCCGTGTTGAAAAAAGTTCCGGTGGCCATTGATTCCTACACGTTCGACCCCCTGATCGATTCCTCGAACATGAATCCCGGCAACTGGATCCGGGTCGCCGAAGTGATCGAGGCGAATTATGAGAAATACGACGGGTTTGTGATCCTCCACGGCAGTGATACGATGGCCTATTCGGCTTCCGGATTGAGTTTTATCCTGGAGAACCTCAACAAACCGGTCATCCTGACCGGATCGCAACTGCCCCTGGGTGAGGTCCGGACCGATGGACGGGAGAACCTGATCACTTCCATCGAAATTGCTTCAGCATATGAAGATGAAACGGCCATCGTGCCCGAAGTGGCCATTTATTTTGAAAATCAGCTGTTGAGGGGCAACCGGACCCACAAGTACAACGCAGAGAATTTCAATGCATTCCATTCCTTCAACTACCCCGCTCTTGCTACTGCAGGGCTGCATATCCGGTACCATTCCAATTATATCCAGAAACCCAACTTCAAGGCGCTGAAGGTTCACAAGAAACTGGACACCAGCCTGGTCATCCTGAAATTATTTCCCGGCATTTACCGTCAGGCTGTTGATGCCATCCTGCACATTGAGGATCTGAAGGCCGTGGTCCTGGAAACGTTCGGGACAGGCAACGCCCCGACGGATGAGTGGCTCCTGTCAGGGTTGAAGGAAGCCATTGACCGGGGGATCGTCATTATGAATGTCACGCAGTGCAACGGAGGATCCGTCATCATGGGAAAGTACCACACGAGTGTCGGCCTCAGCCGTGCCGGGGTGATCAGCGGGTACGACATAACCACTGAATCGGCGGTGGCCAAACTGATGTACCTGCTGGGCGAAGATATGTCGCGCGAGGAGCTGATGATCCTGCTCCATACGCCGCTTCGCGGTGAAATGACCGTTGGAGACGGGGATAAAAGAATGTGATCGTAAAAAAACAGATTTTTAGATACAAATTTTTATTTATTTTAATTTTTTGTATTTTAGCACCCCAATAAACGGAGAAGGGAGGGCAGCCTTTTCCCGGATGAAAAGGAGAGGTGGCCGAGTGGTCTAAGGCGCACGCCTGGAGAGCGTGTATCCCTCAAAAGGGGATCAAGGGTTCGAATCCCTTTCTCTCCGCAAAACAAGAAACTACTTAAATTTTTGACCATATTGAAAATAATCATTACAAAAATTAAACTCTGGCTATGAAAAAACTAGTTGTATTTTTAACCATTGTCGGTTTGTTAACCCTTGGTTTTTCCTATGTGATGCAGGCGCAGACCACCACACCCGCCCAGACGGAAACCACACTTCAGGCACAACCAGCAGCATCCTCCACCTGGCACCAGGCCTTGAAGGAAAAGTTTATCGAAGGGGGACCGGGATTCATGTCTTTCATCCTCCTGTGTCTTGTCGTGGGGCTTGCCATCTGTTTTGAAAGGGTCATCTATCTGAATTTATCCACCACCAATACGCGGAAACTTCTGAACAGGATTGAAACAACCCTTGCCACAAAGGGAATCGAGGGGGCCAAGGAAGTTTGTAAAACAACCCGCGGACCCGTGGCCAGCATTTTTTTCCAGGGTCTCGACAAGGTGGATGAAGGAATGGACATTGTTGAGAAATCCATCGTTTCCTACGGGAGTGTGCTGGCAGGACGCCTGGAAAAAGGAATGTCGTGGATATCCCTTTTCATTGCCATCGCTCCCATGCTTGGATTCCTCGGGACGGTCATCGGGATGGTCACGGCTTTTGACAACATCGAAGCTGCCGGTGATATTTCACCCACCATCGTTGCAGGGGGTATCAAGGTCGCCCTGATCACCACGGTTTTTGGTCTTATCGTAGCGATCATCCTTCAGGTCTTCTATAATTACTTCCTTTCCAAGATCGACAGCCTGGTAGATGATATGGAAGACAGTTCCATCACCTTTGTCGACATTCTGACCAAGCATCAACTTTCAAAAAAGTAAACGACCATGGATAAAAAAATAATTAAGATCGCATCCTATCTTTCGATTGCAATTCTTATTATAGGCGCTGTTTTTACCCTGCTCATTGCTTTCTATGGTAAAAATTTCGACATCAATCCGGGATTGAAAAACCAACTGCTGAATCCATACTTTACCATTACACTTATTGTTCTGCTCCTTACTGCCCTTGCTGCCATTCTGTTTCCTTTTTTCATGCTGATAAAAAATCCCAAACAGCTCCTTAAGATTCTTGCGGTGATTGCCGGCGTTGTCGTCATAGCATTGATTGCCTACGCAGTCTCCAGAAATGTGTTTTCGGCCGAAGAGCTTCAGAAGTTAAATACCACTGCACAGGTGTCCAAAACCGTGGGGGCAGGATTGATCTTCACCTATATCATTGTCGGTATCACTTTTGTCGCTTTGATTGTGACCAGCCTGTTAAATATGTTCAGAAAATAAAACCACCATACAATGGCACGAAAAAGTCGCCCCAGACCTGATATCAATGCAAGCTCCACAGCTGATATTGCATTTCTGCTTCTTTGTTTCTTCCTGCTGGCATCCAACATGGACAGTGATTCGGGGATTTTCAGAAGATTGCCCCCACCCATTGATCCAACGGTAACACCGCCCGAGATCAAAGAACGCAACATATTCACCATCCTGGTCAATAAAAACGACAGGCTACTGGTGGAAGGAAGGGAAGGGAATATCAACACCCTGAAGGACGAGGCGAAGGAATTCCTGTCAAATCCCGGTGACCTTCCCAACCTGCCCGAAAAAAAAATGGAATTCATACCCGCTCTCGGAGATTTTGCGATTTCCAAAGGAGTGATTTCCCTCAAAAATGACCGGGGGACATCTTATGAGGCGTACATCAAAGTACAGAATGAGCTGACCAAAGCCATCAATGAACTCAGGGATGAGCTTGCCAAAGAAAGGTTTGGCATTGCCTTTGCCAATCTCAAAGACACCGCATACATCAACGCTGTTCAGAAAGCTGTTCCTGTGGCCATTTCCGAAGCAGAACCTGAAAACATTGGAGGAGGACAATAACATGGGAAAATTCACACCTGGCAAATCCAAAAAATTACCAGCAATCAGTACGGCATCCCTGCCGGATATCATCTTCATGTTGCTCATATTTTTTATGGTGACCACAACCATCCGCGAAGCATCTGTCTTCCTGAAGGTTACCACTCCCACTGCTACCGAGGTTCAAAAACTCGAAAAGAAAGGATTGGTAAGCTATGTCTACGTCGGACCACCCATGAATGCTAAACTGGGTACCGAATCCAGAATACAGCTGAACGACCGGTTCGCTACGGTGGCCGATATCAGTGATTTTGTCATTGCCGAAAGGGAAGCACGCGATGAGGTTGACCGGCAGCTGATCACCACATCACTGAAGGTTGACAAAGCCACAAAAATGGGCATTGTTACCGATATCAAGCAGGAACTGAGACAGATCGGGGCTTTTAAAATCAATTACTCGGCGAAAAAGGAAGGTAAACAACGTTAGGCAAAACTTATTCCAGATCGCTTTCTAAAAAGGAGATGCTTTCCGGTAATCTCCTTTTTTTATTTTCACTTCGGAAGAACCACATCATCAAACCAGCGCTGAAAACCAGGGAGATGACGATCAACGATCCGCTCCCCGTGCTTCCAAATTCATCCAGGTTCGTTGTGATGGAGCCCTTGTTGTAAAAGTACATGATGAGTACACCAAGGCCATTGTTAATCAAATGAGTGATGATGGGTACCCAGAGGCTGCCACTCCAGATGAATAGATATCCCAGCACCACACCCAGGATCATCCGGGGTAAAAAACCATAGAACTGCAGATGCAGGGCACTGAAAGCAATCGCTGAGATCCATACTGCCAAATGCTTGTTATGCATCCATTCATACAGCAACCGTACACCAATCCCCCTGAAAACAAGCTCCTCCCCGACAGCCGCCAGGATGCCGATCATAAACAAATTAACAATCAGCCCTTTGGCAGTTGTGTCGCTTAAAAAGGCATCCATAAGCTGAGTGGCCTGCTCCTCCGACCTGCGCATCCAGTCTTCCACACCTGCTAAAAATCCCGGTAAATGAAGCTCTTCATTCACCCCCATCAGCCAGTTGATGAATGGCAACAGGGCAAGGAAAGCTACGACCGCCAGCGCCATCGCGGAAATTCGCGGGGCGGCATCCAGCTTAAGATAGGCGCAGATGTTCCTGCTTGCCAGGAATGCAAAGATCAATGCAGGAAAAACAAAGGTGCCGAACTGGCTGACGATCTGAATGTATTTCTGAAGATTCAGGTTCGAAAGAACACCGTTCCCGGTCATATCCATCAGTTCGGTCATGATGCCCGGTCCGTAAAAAATCCAGACAAGTGCAATCCCGGCGATCAGTGTGAACAACAGGGTGGCGACCACGATCAACCCAAAGAAAATAATTTTCGTAAAGGGTGTAAAATTCCGTAAAAAAGTCTCCCGCATCATGACCGAGGAATTGAGGGGGTAAAAGTAGTAATTTTGTAGTGATGAGGCACAGAGGTACAAAGGCACAGAGGCACAAAGGCACAGAGGCACAAAGGCACAGAGGCACAAAGGCACAGAGGCACAAAGGCACAAAGTTGATTCATTCGCTAGAATCACTTCTGCTGACTGCCTACTGGCTACCGGCTACCTGCAGACCTGAAGACCTGTAGACCTGTAGACCTGCAGACCTGCAGACCCGCAGACCTGTAGACCTGCAGACCTGCAGACCCGTAGACCCACAGACCCACAGACCCACAGACCTAAAAAAACCTGAAATAATGCAAATCAGCAACATACGATTCGAATCCTTCCCCGTCATCCTGGCGCCGATGGAGGACATCACCGATCTTTCGTTCAGGCTGGTGTGCAAGGAACTTGGGGCGGATCTGATGTACACGGAGTTCATTGCTTCGGAGGGATTGATCCGCAACGCCGGGAAAAGCAGGGCGAAATTGCACTTTCTTCCGCAGGAACGCCCGATAGGGATCCAGATCTTTGGTCACGATACCGAATCAATGGTACGGGCCGCACAGATTGCAGAAGAATCGGAGCCTGATCTGATCGATATCAACTTTGGCTGCCCGGTACGTAAGGTGGTCAGCAAAGGAGGAGGAGCTGCCTTACTGACGGACCTTCCCAAAATGGTCAAAATGACCAAAGCCGTGGTGCAAGCCACTCATCTGCCTGTCACCGTAAAAACACGACTGGGCTGGGATAAAGGCAGTCAGAACATCCTGGAAGTTGCCCAGCGGCTGCAGGATGAGGGGATTCAGGCCATCACCATCCACGGCCGCACACGCGATCAGCTGTATGGCGGAAAAGCTGACTGGACGTTGATCGGAAAGGTGAAAAACCATCCCTCCATCCGGATCCCGGTGATTGGCAACGGTGATGTGGTCAACCCACAGAGTGCCCGTGAAATGAAAGAAAGATATGGTGTTGACGGGATCATGATCGGGCGCGCCACCATCGGCAATCCCTGGATATTTAAAAGAGTGAAGCACTACCTGACAACCGGGGAGCTGCTACCGGAACCTTCTTTAGCAGAACGGATTGAAATGGTAAAAAAACAGCTTGCCTATGCCATCGATTTAAAGGGAGAGCGAACAGCCCTGTTGGAGATGCGAAAATTTTATTCAGGATATTTCAAAGGTGTTCCGAATTTTAAGAAGTATAAAATGAGGATGCTTCTTGCTGCTTCCCGGAGTGAAGTTGTTGGGATATTTGATGAAATCGCCGTATGATCTCGTTTCCTTAAAAAGGGATCACCCTCCCCCGTGAGGGTGTATTAAGAGTTATTTTTCACCGCTAAGTCGCGAAGACGCTGAGAAATAGAATGTTGATTTTGAGGACTTTGCGTCTTGGCGTCTTTGCGGTTTACAATAAACCAACTACTTTTGATACAACCTCTGCAGGGGTGGGTTACATTAAAGAATCAGGAGATTGTAAGTATCTTTTCGCAGATCAGAGCGGCCGAACAGGCTGAATAGCGCTTGCGCAGCTTATCAACTCCTTTGTAGCTGACCACCGGCAAGGTCCACTCCAGGACGGCAAGAAGGTAAGGCTCCAGGTCTTTTTCAAAAAGGGTTACCACATCAGCATAGTGTCTCAGCCGGCAGATCACCTGATACGCTTTATGCACATTGGGATCATCCCCATTGTAACGGAAAGAAGGCAACTGATCGAGGAAGTCGGGTTCGAGCAGTCCCTGTTCAAAATCCAACAGCAATGCAAGGTCCTTCTCCGAGTCGATCCGGTTCATCTCGATTTTCAGGATGGGTTCCAGACGCGCAAAATCGGCTACTGCATTCCCGATTCGTGTTTCCGAAAAATCAATGATGTAAACGTTTTCGATCTCATCGAGCAGGATGTTCTGCATGTTCAAATCGCGGTGCGTAATACATTTATACCACAGCTTTTTATAATCTTTCCGCTGTTCGAAGATAGTCTCCAGGAACCAGTAGGGATTGACGATCTTTCTCTTCAATTCAGGAAACCAGATATATTCCTCTTTTGAAGATATCCCGAATTCCTCTTCGGCATCGCGGCAAAGGTTCGGAAAGAACACCCTTCGCGGGTCATGATCCCGGTATGGGTAAATGACTTCGAGCCGGGGCTGGCCATACCAGGGTTTGAGGACATGCGTGAAGATCTTGTCGAACAGCGGTAAAAGTTCCTTAGCCGTCCGGTTCCTGTAATGGTTGGTCAGCCATTGGATGTTACTTTCGGGGCCGGTGATGCCGACAAAGCTTATGCATAATCCTTTCCATTCCTGAAAAACGGACGTTCCGAAGATGGAGGTGCTGTTGTTCAGGATGTATTTCTTGACGTATTCGTTATAGTTGGATTCTTCCCTGTCGATGATTTTCTTTCCGGCTATTTTCAGCACGGAAGGGAGTTGCCGGCGCCCCTGCCCGTCGAAACTGTCGGCAAAAAAAGTGGAAGCTGAAAAACCGCCGTGAATGGGTGTGAGGATCAACTTGCCACTGGTGCGGTAAAGATCCCGTGCGATGAACTCCCAGGCATCAGGGAAATGACCGTCATCCCTCTTTTCGATGCGCAGACGCCGGATGGAAGCAGGCGCAATATCCCCCGGCACATAGATCCAGGCACGGGCAAGGGTGATCCCCGGCGGATCCTCCACGGTGGACATGCGGTCAAGTTTATCCGGATCCACCTCCGGAAATGAACTGGGATGGCTGCTAAAGTCTTCCCCATAATGTCTGCTTCCACGGGCAGCAATGGCCAGGAAAGAAACATCATCACCCGCCCTGTTCCAGGACTTGGTCGAAAAATAATCCAGGATCTCAGGGTCTTCCCTGTCGGTCAGCGCTTTATGATGTATGGCTGCAATACCTGCCAGAATTGCACCTGAATTTTCCTTCCTGCCCTGGAAACCCTCTTTTTCATTGACCTCGCCTTCCAGAAGCATTCCGATCACTTCCGGAACCCGCTGGGTCGCCCTGGCGATAACCTGATAAAGGTCGCAGATCAGCTGGCTTAGCGTGACCTCTCCTTTTGCATGTATCAGGATCTCAGCGTCCGGTTCACCAGCAAAGCTCAGTGCATCCCACACGTGGATTCCGCAACCGTCGCGAGGATCCGTCAGCATGTAATCAAACGGCAGGTCCCTGGCAGCAGGACAAATGCCCGTAAACCGCCCGATCGTCAGGAAATGCCCGCGCTGAAGTTCTTCCGGCTGAGTTCCCTGGACAAAGGATCCCTGTCCGATTGCCAGGATGAATTCCCGGGAACTGGCCAGTATGGGGCGGTCATCCGCAACACCCCAGGTTGGGGTTTTGAATTTTTTATTCCAGATGAGCGCCTGGCTGGTGGCCGCTGAGGATAACCTGATCTGATATGTACAGATTTCTGTTTCAAAATGCAATCCCGGTTGACTGATTCTGTCAATCTGTGCATAGGTCTCAGGCAGATCACGGTGAATGTTCAGATAGCGCGACAGGCCGGAAATATCGAGGACCTGGCTGATGGCGTCAGAGATACCCGCAACATAAAGCGTTCCCTTTGACGGACGCATGGATTGCTCCAGTTTGAGGATGGAACGGATCCCGGCGCTGGAAAGGAAGGTCACGCGGCTGAAATCCAGAATGACATTCCTGTTCTCTATGGCCATTCCGGCAGTCTGCCCATCGAAATCAACCGCTCCAAGGGCGTTGAACTGGCCTTCGAGGGTTATGAGCGTACCCTGCTGTTGAAGCTGAATTTGGATGGAAAGCATAAGCCGGATCTTTTTTGACGATCAAATATAGGAATTTCAGGGATGAAAGAAGCATCCGGGAAAGGTCAACAGGGATTCTTTTTTTTATATTTGCTTTGATTTACATTCTTTTTCAATATGCTCAATGCTTTTTTCTGGGGATTCGTTGCCACAACATCCCTGATCATTGGTGGCTCCCTCGGGTCGAGAGTCCGGATCGGCCGGCGCACACTTGGTTTGATCATGGCGTTCGGAGCAGGCGTGCTCGTGATAGCGGTAACGTATGAACTCACCTACGAAGCTGTAACACTTGCCAAAGGCAGTGGCATGGCCATCCTGGGATTGCTTATCGGGGCGCTTACCTTTTTCTTCAGCGACCTGCTGATCAGCAAAATGGGTGCACGTGGCCGAAAAAAGATTGCAGGATCCCACGACTCAAACCTGGTCGTCCCGATCGTTCTGGGGACCATCCTGGATGGCATTCCTGAATCCATCGTCATCGGTATGGGACTGATAGGCGGAGGGAAAGTCAGCCTGGCCATGCTGGTGGCTGTTTTCATTTCCAACCTGCCGGAGGCAATCGCAGGGACCTCGGGTATGGTTGCCGGGGCCTGGAGCAGGACAAAAATCCAGCTTTTGTGGCTGATCATCGCCCTGGTGTGCTCACTGGCTTCCCTGGCCGGTTATGGTCTTTTCAGCAACGCTTCCCATCTTACAATCGCCTTCATCCAGGCATTTGCCGGAGGAGCCATCCTGGTGATGCTGGCCAACACGATGATACCGGAGGCCTTTGAACATGGAGGCAAGCTGGCAGGTATTTTCACGGTGCTCGGTTTTATCGGAGCGGTTTGTGTCGTCCTGCTTGAAAAATTGCCATCCCATTGAACATCGAAAATTGACAATCGTCAATTAATATTGTATATTTACATGTGTTTTTCTGTCCAGGCTATGGCTCATTTCCCCAAATACCCCGTATTGACTGTTTTATTGCTTTGTACGGCCATCACCAGCTTCTCACAAACACCATCCCTCAGGTTCAGGCATCTGACAACTAAACAGGGGCTACCTTCAAACAAGGTTTTGTCGATCATCAAGGACCACAACGGGTTCGTGTGGTTTGGAACCAGCAATGGGCTGGCTCGTTTTGACGGATACCAGATTAAAACATATCCAATAAAGGAAGATCCACATTCAGGATCAGGGAACCATGCGATCCAGGTACTTCTGGAAGATCGTGACGGAAACCTGTGGGTGGGAACTGCTCAGAACGGACTGCAACTTTTCGACCGGGTACATGAAACATTTACCGCTTTCTTGTCCGATCCCGAGGATCCCAACAGTCTGAGCAATAATACGGTCAATACGATCTATCAGGATCGGGAGGGGATGATGTGGATCGGAACGAACGGAGGACTCAACAAATATGACCCGACCAGCAGGCATTTCAGCTCCTTCCGGCCCGAAACCGTAAATCCCGGTCATCCCGGTGACAGGATCCTGGCACTGCTTGAGGATAACACCGGAACGTTCTGGGTTGGTTCAGCCGGGAACGTATACCGGTTTGACCGGCTGACAGAACGATTCACCTCCTTTGACCTTGGAACAGAGTTACCTCCCGATTACAGTCAGGTTTCCTGCTTTGCAGAGGATGCATTGGGTATGTTGTGGATGGGTACACACTGGGGGATGTTCAAATATAACAGAAGCACCAATGAAATGATACATTACCTGCCAGTGGGATTAAATGGATTTTTGCATGCGGATCCCGATCGAACCAAATTCATAAGCAATATCTATGTAAGATCGATCGTCGTGGCCGGAGAAAAAGATCATCCCGTAGTGTGGATCGCAACGCAGTGGGGATTGAACAGGTTTGATCCCAACTGTGAAAAATTTGAAGCCTACTTTGAAGATAAGCTTGATCCCCTGAGCATTTCAAATCATTTTCTGCTGAACCTCTGCCTGGATGAGTCCGGATTATTGTGGATCGGTACGATCTCTTCAGGAGTGGATATTTTGAATGTGAATGCCAGCCCCTTTCACCAGGTCATCATGTACTTGCCTGATGAGAATGTTCATTGCCAGCCTGCCTGCTTTCTTATGGACCATGATGAAAACCTGTGGATCGGCGGTATTGATATGGGCCTTTTTCAATACGACAGGGATTTTCAACTGGTGGGAAATTATTCCCGGTGGCAGTTCGGCATCGACACCTTTGACGAGAAGCAGCACAACCAGATCGTCTGTATCTGCGAAGGTAACGATCGTATCCTGTGGCTTGGTTTTAACGCCTGGGGGCTGGTTGCTTTCGACAGGGATAAAAAAACGTTCACCAAAGTGGAATTACCTTTTCCGGCAGGTATCCCGGAACCAACTATTATTGAAAATATTGTGGAAGATCAGGAGGGTGTATTATGGATCGGGACGAACACCGGACTTTATTTCAAGGACAGGAGGGATCCCGTATTGGACCGGGCGCATCCTGTAGAACACGATAAACTTCAAAAAGCAGAGATCCTGCGTATTGCGAAGGATTCAAAACACAATCTCTGGGTCAGCACCGGGGATGGCGGCCTGTACTGCCTTCAACCTGAAAACAGGGATCCCCTGGGTTTTACCAGCTGCCTGGATGATCGGTCCGGCCAGAATGGATTTTCCGGCTCCTGTGTCACTGCTATCTACGAAGACCTCAATGGAATCCTGTGGTTGGGATCAGATAAAGGGTTGAGCGTTTACAATTTCAATGACAGACAGTGTGTATCCGACACTGTGTTTAATAAAAAGTATACAGGAAAGATCATCAGAATCTTCGGTGATAGTCAAGGTCACTTATGGATTTTTCATGCCGACAGGGGATTGATCAGGTATCGGCCGGGAACCTGGGCTGAAAATGCAGTACGGTTTTTTGACATCAGGGATGGATTACCGTTCGACGGGTTCAATTCTACCTTTCACTTTGCAAATACATTTCATCAGAGTGAAGACGGGAGATTATTCTTAAGCAGTGACATTGGTTCGGACGATGGCTTTTTATGGTTTTACGCAGATAGTGTAAAAGACAACATGCTGACTCCGCGCATGGCTATCACAGACTTTAAGGTCGCTAACAATCCGTTTCCATTGGATAGCAGTGTGACCGTAAAAAGACATATTACGCTAACCCATAATGAGAATTTCTTCTCCTTCGAATTTGCCGCCCTGGATTACCTGATCCCTGAGAAAAACCAGTATGCGTTTTATCTGGAAGGGTTGGAAGACGAGTGGTACTATACCGGCAACCAGCGATCGGCCCATTATACCGGTGTTTCCCCGGGCCATTATACCTTCCGGGTGAAAGGATCGAACAACGACGGGTACTGGAACGAATCCGGCGTGTCGCTGGCCCTCACCATCCTTCCTCCTCCCTGGAGATCCTGGTGGGCATATACCCTTTACGGATTGTTGCTGGTTGGCGCAATCATTGCTTGGAGACAGTATGACCTGAAGCGGCAGCGGCTGAAGCATGCCCTTGAAATTGAGCATATTGAAGCCCAGAAGCTCAAAGAGCTCGACAGCATGAAAAGCCGGTTCTTTGCCAACATCAGCCACGAGTTCCGCACCCCCCTCACGCTGATCCTCGGTCCGTTGCAGAAGCTGTTCTCAAAAACAACGGATGAAGAATCAAAGCAGGACATCGCCATCATGCAGCGCCATGCCACCTGTTTGCAGAATCTGATCAACCAGCTGCTGGAACTCTCCCGGCTGGAATCCGGTAAAATGGAGCTGCAGTTAGAAGAAAGGGATGTCATCCCTTTGATCAAACGGTATGTCCAATCGTTTGAATCCTTAGCAAAGCTAAAAGGCATCCAGCTGGAGTTTTCCGCTCAAAGTGATGGCATCCCTGCCCTGGTCGATCCGGACAAGATCGAGAAGATCCTGTTCAATTTGCTGGGGAATGCGTTCAAGTGGACGGCGGATGGGGGACGGATTCTTGTTGAGGTCGGCAGGTTCACGGGTCTACAGGTCTACAGGTCTGCAGGTCCTCGTGAACGGGGAGTTCGTATGGAGGTACCCGAAGACCTGAAGGCCCGAAGACCTTCTGACAGCTTCGATATGGTGGAAATTTTGATTTCAGACACCGGAGCTGGAATACTCCCAGAGAAACTCCCCCGCATCTTCGACCGTTTCTACCAGGCAGGCGATTCATATACCAAAGACGGTGAAGGAACCGGTATCGGACTCGCTTTGACGAAAGAACTTGTGGAATTGCATGGGGGCACGATTACAGTGGAAAGCGTTGTGAATCAGGGGAGTACGTTCAGAGTCTTTTTACCCATTGGGAAACAAGTTGGCAGTTGGCAGTTGGCAGTTGGCAATAAAAAGAGAGTTGGCAATTGGCAGTTGGCAGTTGGCAATAAAAAGAGAGTTGGCAATGGGCAGTTGGCAGTTGGCAATAAAAAGAGAGTTGGCAATTGGCAGTTGGCAGTTGGCAATAAAAAGAGAGTTGGCAATGGGCAGTTGGCAGTTGGCAATAAAAAGATAGTTGGCAATGGGCAGTTGGCAGTTGGCAATAAAAAGATAGTTGGCAATGGGCAGTTGGCAGTTAGCAATGAAGACAGGGGAGTGTTCAGAAAAGTGTGTCACCTCTTTCCGGGATAAGCAACCCCAGCGCAACGCCTGGAGGCCGTAGGCCGAAAGGCGTTGCGCTGAAGAAAACTTTTTATTGTGCCAGGTACTTTTCA
>Ga0209096_1000466_pt1 | contig 54857 bp, 47 predicted proteins | sample AD_UKC034_MetaG_FD_184407 | JGI IMG/M metagenome (GOLD analysis project Ga0209096, IMG submission 184407) | Active sludge microbial communities of municipal wastewater-treating anaerobic digesters from USA - AD_UKC034_MetaG (SPAdes) (version 2) | ecosystem: Engineered > Bioreactor > Anaerobic >...
TAACAACAGGTCAAAGAGCGCATGAAAAGGGTTTAATAACCGATTTTCGCCATATAAAGAGCTCCGTTATGGAGAAACTTTTTATTTTGATTGATTTTTTACTTCCACGTTCCATAAAAACCGGAAATGAAAAATCATCATACTTATTTTTGAAACTTCAAATTGCCACTTTTTAAAGGGGACTCAATTATGAAAATTGCCATCGGTCTTTCAGGCGGGGTTGACTCCTCGGTTGCCGCCCTTCTCCTCAGGCGGCAGGGTCACGATATATTCGGACTCTTCATGCGCAACTGGGACGATACCACAGGGACGCTGCAAGGTCACTGTACCTGGGAAGAAGACCTGGACTTGGCAAAAATGGTGGCACGTAAACTGGATATCCCCTTTTTCTTCACAGACTTGAGCGAAGCGTACCGTTCACGGGTTGCAGAATACATGTTCCGGGAATATGGAAAAGGCAGGACACCCAATCCTGACATCCTGTGCAACCGCGAAATCAAGTTCGATGCCTTTCTGGATAAAGCCTTCGAATTGGGAGCCCAAAAGGTGGCGACAGGTCACTATTGCAGGATAGACAGGACAAGTGAAGGATTGTTCCGCCTGCTGCAGGGAGTTGACAAGAACAAGGACCAGTCCTATTTCCTGTGCCAGCTGAACCAGGACCAGTTATCCAAGGCTTTGTTTCCCATAGGGGAATTAACCAAGGCACAGGTGAGGGCACTGGCCCGTGAAGCCGGCCTTCCCACATCGGAACGAAAGGATTCACAGGGGATCTGCTTTGTGGGAAAAGTGGACCTGCCCGTTTTCCTGCAACAAAAACTGGCACCCCGCACAGGTAATGTGGTAGAAATCTTCCGGGATGGCTCCTCAAAAATCATCGGCGAGCACCAGGGAGCCCATTTTTATACCATCGGACAAAGGAAAGGCCTGCATATCGGGGGACATGAAAACCCGCTGTTTGTGCTATCAACAGATACCGTGAGCAATACAGTCTATGTGGGAGAAGGTCAGAACCACCCCGGATTGTACCACGGAAACCTTTTCATTGAGGAGAGTGACGTGCATTGGGTCAGGCCCGACCTGGCCATGGAGCAGGGACAGGAACGTGACTACAGTATCCGCATCCGCTACCGGCAGCCCCTGCAGGATGGCACCCTGCATTGTGACGGGGGTATGCATATCCGCTTCAGGGAACCCCAACGGGGCATCACTCCGGGTCAGTTTGCCGTCTGGTACCAGGGCGAAGAACTGGCAGGCTCAGGTGTTATAGCAAGCCGTTCATGACTTCCAGCGCTTTTCTGTACTCCGGCAGGACGGGGTTTATCACCCGGTAAAAACACGCTGTTCCAAAGAGTCTGGATGCTATGAGGGCTTTTATCTGCATCCTTATATGATTTTCAGAAAGGGCAAGGTCTCCTTCTCCCGGAACAATGCCAAAAGTGGCGGCATATGCTGTCAGACCTTCAAACGGCATGTCTTCCAGGGAGACCTGGCGGTCAAAGGCTTCAAATGTAAGGTATTGTTTCGCCAGCTTCTCTCTTTCCCTGTCCAGGTAATCGTTCACATAGGCATTGACAATGCCCCTTCTTGCCAGTTGAATGAAAAAACCGGAGTAATAGCTTGTATCGGCCGGAACAAAAACATCGGGCATGATACCGCCACCGCCATACACAATCCGGTTCTTCTTTAACGTTCTGAAAGCCAGTGAATCGGGTATCTGCACACTATCCTGGCTGAAAGATTCCCCCCTTTCGTACCGTTCCAGGAAATCCCTGTAATATCTTTCCTGTTCACCCATTACGTAAGGAGTCTGGATCACCCTCCCGCATGGAGTATGGTAACGTGCAACGGTCAGGCGCAGCTCCGATCCGTCATTCATGGGAAAAAGCTGTTGCACCAGGCCTTTACCGAAAGAGCGGCGGCCCACTATGATTCCCCTGTCCCAGTCCTGGATGGCCCCGGCAACAATTTCACTAGCCGATGCCGACCTTTCATCCATGATCACCACAACAGGCGTATTGATAAAGAATCCCATCCCGGAAGCCTGCACATCCCGCCTTTGCATCTTCGCTCCTTCGGTATAAAGGATCAGCTCGCCCTTGGACAGGAATTGTTCCGCCATGAAAAGGGCTGCCCCCAGGTAGCCCCCGCCGTTCCCCTGCAGGTCCAGAATCAGTCCCTGCGGCATTTTATCCAGGTCTTTGAAAGCATCAATGAACTCATCTTGCGTTGTCAGGGCAAACTTGTTCAACTTGACATACATCACACCCGGGGCAGCCCAATAGGCTGCATCCACGCTGTGAATGGGGATCTTGTCACGGACCACCTCAAAATTCAAAGGTCCCGTCTCTCCCCTGCGGACCACGGTCAGGGAAACCCTGGTTCCCTTAGGGCCCCTCAGCAGGCTGAACACCTTCTGGTTGGTCAGTTCGGGAGAAGAAATCTCTTCCCCGTTCACGGCAACTATCCTGTCATCGGCGCGGATCCCTACGGCTTCGGAAGGAGCTCCCGCAACGGGTGTCATCACCACCAGCGTATCACGGATTATTGAAAATTCAATCCCTATACCTTCAAAATTACCTTCCAGGGGTTCATTCATGGAACGGACATCTTCTTCGGGAATATAAGAAGAATGGGGATCCAGCTGGGCTGTCAGAGTAGTGATCATTTCATCCACGGCTCTTTTAGCATCCACTGTATCGATGTAATATTGCCTTATATAAAACAATGCCTGTCCCAGCTTGCTCACCTGCTGGTTCAGGTCGTTTGTTGTTTCCTGGGCACCCAAAGGCAGCCACAGGAACACAAAGAGTATGGTTAACAACGTTTTGTTACCGTTAGCACTTATCCTTTTCATGATTGCAAATGTACAAAAATACTCCCCTTTACACCATTTTTAGAAGAAGTCTTGTTTTTTAGTAAAAGCTTTGACTATATTTGTGTATACTATCGACCCATATACTAATAAAAGTAATTAATCCGATGAAAAAAATTATTCTTACCATCTCATTTCTGGCTACCGTGCTTTTCAGCACAATGCAGGCTCAGGCACAGGTTTCTGATCTGGAGGAAAGGACCGGAAAACTGGAAAGTATCATAGCCAAACTTCCAAAAATGTCTGGTTTCATAAACCTGAGATATCAGTACGAAGACGGAGCCAATTCCTTTGATATCCGACGTGCAAGATTGGATTTTAAGGGAGAGCCGGCCAAATGGTTCGATTACCGTTTGCAGTTGGACTTTGCATCATCTCCTAAGATCATAGATGCGTTTGTAAGGCTCAAGTTGCATCCCATGTTCAATGTGCAGGCAGGGCAGTTCAAAGTCGCCTTCTCCCTGGAAAATCCGTACGGCCCTCTTGACCTGGAAACCATCGAGAATTCACAGGTCGTAGGTTACCTTTCGGGATTCAATGACCTGGCGGGCAACAAGGCAACCGGGCGCGATATCGGTGTGGCGGCATATGGAGGTTTCTTCCAACAGGATGGATACAATATAGTGGATTATTTTGTAGGCCTGTACAACGGTACCGGCATCAATGTCAAGGACAACAACAAACACAAGGATTTTGCCGGGCGCATCAACATCAATCCCATCCGCCCTGTCACCCTTTCTGCCTTCTATTATAACGGCAAAATCGGACCCGATGGCGAACTTGCTCCCAGGACCCGTTTCGGGTTCGGTGCCCGCTATGACGATGGAAAGATCCTGTTCAGGGGTGAATACATCAAAGGAAAGACAAACCAGAAGGACAGCGACGGTTTTTACCTGCTGGCCGGATATACCATTGCGGACAAATTCCAGCCGTTGTTCAAATACGACTACATGCGACTGGACCTGGCCGATGAGAATTCCAGACAGATCAATTATCTGGTGGGAATCGATTACTGGCCTCACAAAATGTTCCGGCTTCAGGTCAACTACACCTTCCGGACTTTCATTCAAAAAGAAAAAAACAGCGGGTTGCTGGGTATCATGCTAACAGCACGCTTCTGACAACGATTATTCAATAAATGAATCAACCTATCATGAAAGAAACTAAACAACCCTGGTGGAAAAAAATCCTGACTGAAGACTGGATCACCGTGATTGCAGCCACCATCATCCTGTTGCTGGCCGTGATCGTTCCTGCCGTCATGCCCGTCATGCCAAAAAACCTCGGAACAGGCAAAGAATGGCTTGATGCAGGCTATATGTTCCTGTTCCTGCTGCTGGTAACCTACCTTACCTCCTTCATCCTGAAAAAGCCATTGAAAGGGATTTTCCTGTCTTTTCTGGCCATATACATACTGGCCCTGTTATCCAATGTGGTGGCGGCTATACCTGCCATTAAGGCCATTGGACTGGAGTCGGTTTTCTTTGCGGTCATCTTTGGACTCATCATCAGCAATATCTTCAATGTCCCCAAATGGCTGAAGCCTGCCATCCAGAGTGAATTCTATATCAAAATCGGGATCATCACCCTGGGTTCAACCATTTTATTCGGAGAGGTCATGAAGGCTGGAGCCTACGGACTGGTACAGGCAATACTGATTGTCCTGGTGGTCTGGAATTTCGCCTTCTGGGTAGCCCGCAAGATGAAAGTCGATGACGAGATGGCCACCATGCTGGCCAGTGGGGTGTCCATATGCGGTGTATCCGCTGCCATAGCCACCTGCGGTGTCATCAAGGGAGACAATAAGAAGCTCTCTACCGTGATCTCACTGGTGCTGGTGATAGCCATCCCCATGATGTACCTGCTTCCCTGGCTTTCCAACCTGATTGGACTAAGCCCGCAGGTAGCGGGAGCCTGGCTTGGAGGGACCATAGACACCACTGGCGCCGTAGCTGCCGCCGGAACCATGCTGGGAGAAGAAGCGGCACAGACAGCCATCATCGTGAAATCCTCACAAAACGTATTGCTGGGAATAGCTGCCTTTCTGATTGCCCTTTACTGGACCTACAAGGGAAAGGAAGGACAGGAAAAACCTACCGGAAAGATGATCTGGGACCGTTTCCCGAAATTTGTGCTGGGATTTATACTGGCATCCCTGATTTTCAGCATTTTTTTCAGCATAGAAGAAGCTAAAGTCGTGGGAAAGATCACCAAAGGATTCAGCAATTCCCTGTTTAGCATAGCTTTTGTGTGCATTGGTCTGGAAACAAGGTTCAAAGAAATATTCTCCAAAGAAAACCGCCGGCCACTGAATGCCTTCCTGACGGCTCAGACTTTCAATATCATTTTGACCCTGATAGTCGCTTACCTTCTCTTTGGCGTGATCCAGCCTATGTTGCAATAAGCCTGCGCGGAACGCTGAAGGTTCTGCTTTCAGTGCTTAACTCCGTATCGGGAAAAATCTCCCTGGCCTCGGCAAGATATGCCGGGGCTTCTTTATACCTGGATGAAAAATGCCCCAGCAGAAGCTTCCCCACCCCGGCATCCAGAGCAATCTGTGCTGCCTGGCGGGCTGTGCAGTGTTTGTAATTTTGGGCCGATTCCAGGTCTTTTTCCAGGAAAGTGGCCTCCAGGAAGAGCAGGTCCACCCCTTCCACCCATCCTGCCAGTTCGGGGAACGGTGCCGTATCGGTACAATAGGCCACGGATCTGGGTTCGCTTTTGCGAACGCGCTTTTCCCTGAACAGGTAACCGAAAGTGGGCACTCCGTGGTTCAGCGGGAAAGCCGAGACAAGGGCCTCGCCGCCATCCATCACCGGAAACATCCCCGTTCCCTCAACCACTTTATGGATGATGGGAAATGACGGGTCCTGCTTTCCGGAAAAATCAAAATAGAATTCAATGAGCTTTTCCAGGCCCCGGGGCGCATGCACATACAATGGAGCGTTCCTCTTCAGCAAATGCATGGAAGATATCATCCCCAGCAGACCAAAAACATGATCTGCATGCAAATGCGTGATAAAAACATGATCTATCGCCCCGAGCGAAATACCAAGCTGTCCGAGGCGCAACTGCGTGCCCTCGCCGCAATCCAGTAAAAAGGACCGCCCACGTATGTTCAATACGTGAGCGGTAAAATAAGTATTCCTGGCAGGCAGTGCCGATGCACTCCCCAGGCTAGTCAGTGTCAGTGGCATTCTGTTCCATCTCCGATTTAAGGGCAGCCAGTTCGGAAATGTCACCCAATGTTGTTTTTTCCAAGTTGGCTTTCAATTTTTTGACGGCTTTCTGGGTAGTTTCAGCTTCTGTTTCGGGCTTTTCCTTGACAGCAGCTGCCTTTTTGGGTTCCTGTTCCCAGGTACGGGTGTGGGATATGGTTATGCGCTTGCTGTTTTTATTGAATTCCAGCACCTTGAATGGAAGCTTTTCTTCAAGGACAACAGCTGAACCATCTTCTTTCACCAGGTTCTTCTGTCCTACAAAACACTCAATCCCGTAAGGCAAGGTAACGGTTGCTCCCTTATCCACAAAATTGGTTACGGTACCTTCGTGGACTGAGCCATTGGTGAATACCGTTTCAAACACTTCCCAGGGATTTTCTTCCAGTTGCTTATGACCCAGGCGAAGCCTGCGGTTGTCCTGATCCACTTCCAGAACAACTACATCCAGGGTTTCCCCTATGGAGGTGAATTCCGAAGGATGCTTTACCTTTTTGGACCATGACAGGTCGCTGATGTGAACCAAACCTTCCACCCCCTCTTCCAGTTCCACGAAGATCCCGAAATTGGTGAAATTCCTGACCATGGCGGTATGCCTGGAATCAACTGGGTATTTTTCATTGATGTAAGACCAGGGATCGGGTTTGAGCTGTTTGATCCCCAGGGACATTTTCCGTTCTTCCTTGTCAATGGTAAGCACAACGGCATCCACCTCCTGTCCGACTTTCAGAAAGTCCTGTGCGCTGCGAAGGTGTGAAGACCAGGATATCTCGGTAACATGTATCAGGCCTTCAACTCCGGGCTGCACTTCTACAAAGGCGCCGTAATCGGCTATGACCACCACGCGGCCTTTGACGACCGTGCCCACGGTGATATTATCTCCCAGCGAATCCCAGGGATGCGGTGTAAGTTGCTTCAGGCCCAGGGCAATACGTTTCTTGGTGTCATCAAAGTCAAGGATGACCACGTTGATCTTCTGGTCAAGCTGTACGATTTCATCGGGATGGTTGATCCTTCCCCATGAAAGGTCTGTAATGTGGATGAGGCCGTCAACGCCGCCCAGGTCAACAAACACACCGTATGAGGTGATGTTCTTGACAGTTCCTTCCAGGATCTGGCCTTTTTCCAGTTTCCCTATTATGTCGGCTTTCTGGGCTTCCAGTTCTGCCTCTATCAGGGCCTTGTGGGACACCACAACATTGCGGTATTCATGGTTGATCTTGACTATCTTGAATTCCATAGTCTTGTCCACAAACACATCGTAATCGCGTATGGGTTTCACATCTATCTGCGATCCAGGCAGGAAAGCTTCAATACCGAAAACGTCAACTATCATACCGCCTTTTGTGCGGCATTTGATGTAACCTTTAATGATTTCATCCTTGTTGTATGCTTCGTTGATGCGGTCCCATGAACGCAGGGAACGGGCCTTTTTGTGCGAAAGGATTAATTGACCTTTCCTGTCTTCTGCGGTTTCCACATAGACATCCACTTTTTCACCCACAGCCAGTTCGGGGTTATAGCGGAACTCGTTGATGGATATCACTCCTTCGCTCTTGAAGCCAATGTTTACAATGACTTCCCTTTTGTTGAGAGCGACAACGGTGCCTTCCACTATCTCGTTTTCAATGACCTTGTTCAGGGTCTGAACATACTGGTCTTCTATGACACTTTTCTCGGTGTCGTAGACATTTTCTTTTTCAAACGCAGCCCAGTCGAATTGTTCAACAGGAACTGATGCGTTGTTGATTGCTTTTTTCTTTAAAACGTCGACTTCGGGAGCTTCCTCCGAATAATCTTCTGCCTTTTCTTTTTCCCGGATTATGATTTCTTCAGGATCCTGAACGTCGTTCAGGTTATTCTTTGGAGACAATTCTTTTTCTTTTGCCATGTGAATAGTTCAATAAGAATTAGAAGGTTAGACTTTATGTATAATCCCTTTGCAGGGGCTGCAAAAGTAAACGTTATTTTTTAATTATCAAAAGAATGTAACTTTACCGGGTCAAATTTATTCATATTTTTTTATGATGAAACCTGAATCCGGGATCAGATCCTTTCCACGAAATTTCTGGACAGCCATTAGCATGGAATTTTTTGAGCGCGGTGCCTATTACGGGGTGCTCTCCATACTTTCCGTTTACCTTGTTCTTTCCCCCGATGAAGGAGGACTGGGCTTTTCCAGGGAAGCGGCCGGCGCCATCATGGGGACCATCCCTCCCCTATTGTATTTTCTTCCCCTTTTTGCAGGGGCGCTGGCAGACCGGTACGGGTTCAGGAACATACTCATGGTCGCTTTCATCTTTCTGACCACCGGATATTTTCTGACAGGATTCATGACATCCTACGGAATGGTATTCGCTTCACTGGTTGTCATGGCCATCGGAGCAGGCTTTTTCAAACCTGTCATTTCCGGAACCATTGCCTACTCAACCACTGAAAAGAACTCCACCCTGGGTTTTGGCATCTTTTACTGGTCCATAAACCTGGGTGCCTTCCTCTTCCCGCTCCTTTTAGTACCTGTGCTGAAAAAAGAATCCTACAGCTACGTTTTCTGGATGGCGGCTGCTGCCGGGGTTATTTTGCTACTTGTGAACATTTTTTTGTACAGGGAACCGGTCCGGGCAAGGGAGAAGGTTCCTTTTTCAAAAATATTCTCTGACATGGCATTGGTTTTCAAAGACTGGAAATTCATTGTCATGATCCTGCTCTATTCCGGTTTCTGGATCATGTACTTTCAGATGTACGGGACAGTCCTCTGGTACGTGAATGAATACATGGACATGACCCCGGTTAATGATACAGTGAATGCCGTCATCAGCCTGGTGACACAGAAACCTTCTGCCTGGGAATTTGACGTGGAGCACGTGACCGTGCTCAATGCAGGAGTGATCATTCTGCTGCAGCTGTTCGTGTCCCGGATAGTAAGCCGCTTCAGGGCGCTTCCCACCATCATAACAGGCATCACGCTGGGAACGGCGGGTATGGCCATCCTGTCCATTTCTGCCAATGCATGGGTTTTTATCACCGGTTGCATAGTTTTCACCCTGGGAGAAATGACTGCTCATCCCAAATTCAATTCATTCGTGGGACTTATTGCCCCATCCGGGAAAAAAGCCATTTATATGGGTTATTCTTTTTTCTGCAGTGTGATTGGGAGTTTTGTTGGAGGGTTCGTGGGAGCTCCTCTTTACAGGAAATTTGTTGACAACATGGGAAGGCCCGATTTGCTCTGGCTGATCTTTACCTGTGTAGGCCTGCTGAGTGTTGCAGGACTCATATGGTTCAATCGTTTTGTAATTAAAAAAGGAACCTTCCGGTCATGAATATTTCTGAAAGAATAAAAGATCTCCGCCACCAGATGCTGCAGCTGGGATGGGACGCAGCCATAATTTCCGGAACGGACCCGCACGGGAGCGAATACCTTCCGGAACGGTGGCAGCAGAGAAAGTGGATATCCGGTTTTACCGGCTCATACGGAACAGTGGTTATTACCCATGCCCATGCAGGTCTCTGGACAGATACACGTTATTTTATCCAGGCCAGGGAAGAACTGGAAGGAACCGAATTCGAAATACATCCGTTAAGGGTCCCCCATGCCGTGGATTACCCGCAATGGCTGGCTGAAAACCTGCCTGCAGGATCTGTAACCGGCATTGACGGGGACTGCATGACTTACAGTCAGGTTGAAAAACTGTTCGCTTCACTGCAGGCCAATGCCGGCAAAGTTGTAAACACTCCCTCCTTTCCCGATACGTTGTGGGTGGACAGGCCCGCCCTTCCGCTGAGCCCTGTCTTTATCCTGGAAACACAATACAGTGGCCGTAGCACAGAAGAAAAGCTGACCTGGTTGCGGGAGCAGTTGTCCAGCCAGGGCTGTTCACACATCCTGCTCGGAGGGCTGGACCAGGTTGCCTGGCTTTTCAATATCAGGAGCCGGGACATTCCCTACAATCCTGTTGCTGTCTCTTATGCCCTGGTTGACAGTAAGAACGCCACCTTGTTCATTACCCCGGGAAAGGTGGGAGACAACGTGACCAGGCTTCTCAGAGAGCAAGGGGTGGGTATTGCGCCTTATGAAGCCGTGACTTCAGTATTGGAAGGCCTTCCATTAGAATCGGTGTTCATGGCAGACGGGGATACGCTGAATTATTCTCTGTTCAGCCTGCTGTTATCACGTTTTGGCAGTACAGGAGTAAAAGATATGCCATCGCCTGTGGTACTGGCCAAGGCCGTAAAAAATCCGGTCGAAACCGAAGGATTCAGAAAAGCGTTCCTGTATGACGGCCTGGCTATGGAACGTTTCTTCTTCTGGCTGGAAAAGTCCCTGGAGCAGGATGTCCTTTTGACAGAAAAGGATGTCGCTAAGAAATTGTCCTGGATGCGCTCCCTTTCCCCTGACTCCATGGGTGACAGCTTTCAATATATCCCGGCATACGGGGCCAATGCCGCACTGCCCCACTACAATTATCTGGCCGGTCCTGGCAGCCGGCTGGAGAAAAAAGGTCTCTTTCTCATAGATTCAGGAGGTCATTACCTGTATGGGACGACAGACATCACCCGGACCGTCCCGCTTGGGCCGCTTACCCCTCTGGAAAGGGAAGATTACACCATTGCCCTGAAAGGTATGATAGCCCTGAGCAGGGCCGTATTTCTGAAAGGGACAAAAGGGACACACCTGGATATGCTTGCCAAGGACCCACTGTGGAGACACCTCCGCAATTACGGACACGGAACCGGGCACGGGATAGGGCATTTCCTTTGTGTTCACGAAGGTCCCCAGGATATAAGGCAGACGTGGAAAGACCAGGATCTGCTCCCCGGGATGGTCACTTCCAACGAGCCGGGCATATACCGGGAAGGGTCCCATGGGGTAAGGCATGAAAACATCCTGTTATGCAAGGAGCTGGAAGAAAACGGATTCGGCTCCTGGCTTGGCTTTGAAACCCTTACCCTATGCCACATAGATACATCTGCAATCCTAGTGTCCCTGATGGAAAGAGGGGAAATCGAATGGCTCAACCGGTATAACCGGAGAGTCTATGAAAAAATGGCACCTTTTCTGACTTATGAAGAATCACGGTGGCTGCAGGAGAAAACCGCCCCTCTTATTTGATCATCTTTCTTCTTTTGAACAAAAAGATCGCTATCACCACCGACAAGAGCATCAACAGGAGCAAGATTATGAAATCCCATAACTGGCTTCCCGACACTATGGGCAATTTCACGTTCATGCCGTAAATGCTGGCTATGAGCGTGGGAGGCATGAGTAAAAGGGATACAAAGGTGAATACCCGCATCAGTTTGTTCTGTTCCAGGTTGATAAGACCCAGGGCTGTGTTCTGCAGGTACTCAAGCCGTTCAAAACTGAAATTGGCGTGGTGTATGAGCGAGTCGATGTCTTTGTTCAGGATTTCCAGTTTTGTGTACAAGTCCCTTGGGAACTTATCGCTTTTAAAAATACCGGAGAGGATCCTTTGCTTGTCAACACCGTTTGTCCTGATGACCATGGTGTTTTCCTGCAACTGGTTTACATCCAGAAGGAATGTCTCGTCCATGGATTCTCCCAGGTCAATTCTCCTGGAGAGTTGCGTGATTTCCTTTGAAAGGATCTCAACCAGGTCGGCATCCACATCAATCCTGTTCTCCAGAATGCTTACCATGATGTGGTAACCCGTTGGATAGAGCTTCAAGTTGTTCAGCAACTTACGCTGAACTTCGGCCAGGGTCCTGAGCGGCGTGTGCCGCAGGGTGACCAGGATGCTCTCTGACAATATGAAAGACACGGGGATGGACGTATAATCGTCGGGTCCGGGAATCAGGAAGTTGGTGTTGGCAAAAATGGTGGTTTCTGTTTCCGAGTAACGGGAAGAGGATTCAATTTCCTCGGCCTGGGCCCTGCTCTGCAGCGTTGTATCTAAAAAATCCTCGGCAGCCCTTTTTTCATCCCCTGTGGGATCGTGCAAATCAATCCATAAAACATCGTCCAATCCCAGTTTGTCCAGGATCCTTACATCTGTATCGTTTAAGATTTGCCCTTTGGATTTGTAAAATATTTCAATCATAATGCGAAGTTTAACAGGTAAAACATACTGTTGTAAACGTTTGTCTACCTTCAACTTCGCGGCTTTGATCTGACTTTATGGGCTATTTGCCAGCAGGCACTTGAACTCCCTGTATGTTTTTCACGACAACGCATACCTAAATCGTTTTAAGTCCTTGCAAGCAATGGCTTATATGGTAACTAACCGTCCGGCATATTCTGTTTGAATAATCAGTACAAATGTAACCTTTTTTTTTGAACTGGCATCAGGCGCCTTCGCGGAGTGTTTTTTCACGGAAAACCCACATTCCAAAAAACACAAGCAATCCATTCACTATCAACACGGTAAATCCCAAGCCGAAATCAAACCAGGTTTTCAAGGCCAGGTCTGCCAGGTAACATAGAGCCGGTGCAGCCAGTGCGATATACGGGGTAACCCTGTCCCGGACACGGTATTTTGTCAATATGCCGAAAAAGAAAAAGCCCAGCAATGGTCCGTAAGTATAGGCGGCCAACAGGTATACCAGGTTGATTATCGCCTGGTTGTTCACGACATACAACACAAGGATTATGAGAAAGAATAGCATGGCAAAAGAAGCGTGGATGACTTTGCGGATCTTGTCCTTCCTTTCCTGTGGCATCTCTTTCTTTTTGTTAAAGCCGAGAAAATCAATGCAAAAAGAGGTGGTCAGGGAGGTAAGTGCCCCGCCTGCGCTGGGGTACGATGCCGATATCAGGCCGATGATAAAGAAAAGGCCTGCACCCAGACCAAGGTATTGGGATGCGATCACAGGAAACAACTTATCTGTCTGTGCTTTGGTGAAGCTGCCTGCGGCATCGGCAAGCCCTATGCCCTGTATGCCACCCAGGTGCTGGTTCACATAAATGGCCATAACGGCCCCCAGGGTAAGGAAGAGGATATTGACCACCACAAGGGTGATACTGGTGGTGTAGATATTTTTCTGTGCCGATTGCAGGTTCTTGCAACTCAGGTTTTTCTGCATCATCTCCTGGTCCAGCCCCGTCATGACTATGGTTATGAATATCCCGCTGATGAATTGTTTCACTGCGTTGTTGGATGCACTCCAGTCCCAGTTGAACCAGTCGGAATAATCGGATGAAGTGACAGCGCCTGCCATCTGCCTAAAATCCCAGTCCATGGCTTTGGCTATGGAAATGACCGTCAATACAACAGCCAGTAACATGAAGGTAGTCTGCAGGACATCGGTCCAGATGATGGTTTTTACCCCTCCCCTGTAGGTGTAGAGGAATATGAGCAGCATGAACACGCCTGCCACAATCCAGAAGGGAACAGAACCGGCAGGCAGGAAAGTGTGCAGCACCAGTACCACGATAAAGATACGCACAGCCGCTCCCAGCACCCGTGAAACCATGAACACGGCGGCCCCTGTCCGGTAGGTCGTGAAACCGAAACGGTTTTCCAGGTATGTGTAGATGGATGTCACGTTCATTTTATAATACAGTGGCAACAAAACCTTGGCTATCACCAGGTATCCTATTACAAAGCCAAGTACCAGGGGCATGTAGTAAAAATTTTCATTCATCACATTGCCCGGAACAGAGATGAAGGTCACTCCGCTGATGGATGTACCTACCATGCCGTAAGCTACAATGGGCCACGGGGACTTCTTGTTCCCGCGAAAGAAAGTGTTGCTGTCGGCCTTTCGTGAGGTTAGCCAGGAAACAAAGAAAAGCAGGGCCGTATACACTGCAAATGCGGTTAACAGCCAGGATAGCGGAAATGTATGTTCCATATGCAGAAAAAGATTATTCAGGTTTAAAAGGCAGTCTGTTCTCAATAGACCTGCCCAAGGTCAGTTCGTCAGTATATTCCAGTTGGTCGCCAAAGCCCACCCCTCGGGCAATGGTGGTGACATTCAAGTCAAGAGATGCCATTTTCTTGTACAGGTAAAAGCACGTGGTCTCTCCTTCCATGGTAGTGCTCAGGGCAAGGATCACTTCCCTTACCACGCCCCTGGCGAGCCTGTCCATCAGGGGTTCTATGGAAAGGTCTGTCGGCCCGATGCCCTCGATCGGGGATATGATCCCTCCCAGCACGTGGTACAATCCCTTGTAGCGTCCCGTATGTTCAATGCTCATAACATCACGCACGTTTTCTACAACACAGATGATACCTCGGTCCCGCTCCGGGTTGGAACAAACCGGACACAAGGCAGCATCGGATATCATCCGGCACTCTGAGCAATACACTACCTTCCTCCGCAATTCAACGATGCTTTGGGCCAGGTTTTCAGACTCTTCCTCTTCCTGCCTGAGCAGGTACAGAGCCAGCCTCAAAGCCGATTTGGGACCAATCCCCGGAAGCCGGGAAAAGGCTTCGACCGCCTTCTGCAACAGGTCTGAAACGTAACGTTGTTCAAACATGGCTCTTATCATTCACAGCATTGACAGCTGACCGTACCGTACCGTATTGAAGCAACAGGGAACGCGCTTTGTCGTAATCCTCGATCCCTGTATCTTCCATGATCATTTTTGTGCCCCTGTCAATTAGTTTGGCATTGGACAGCTGCATATCCACCATTTTGTTCCCTATCACATGTCCCAAACGGATCATGACGGTCGTGGATATCATGTTCAGGATGAGTTTCTGGGCAGTGCCCGACTTCATCCGGGTGGAACCTGTGACAAACTCCGGCCCCACAACGGCAACTATAGGAATTTCGGCTTCCAGCGTCACGGGAGTTCCGGGATTGCATGTTATGCATGCTGTCAGCAGGCCCATTTTCCTGGCCTCGCGAAGGGCCCCCACCACGTAAGGAGTCGTCCCCGAAGCAGCTATTCCTACCACCACATCGTTGGTTCCCACATGGTGCACCCTGAGCTCCTCCCATCCTGCCTCCAGACTGTCCTCGGCCTTTTCCACCGCCCTGCGGATGGCTGCATCGCCTCCGGCTATCAGGCCGATGACCAGGTCGTACGGAGCCCCGAAAGTGGGCGGGATCTCCGAGGCATCCAGAATGCCGAGCCTGCCGCTTGTTCCCGCACCCATATAAAACAGTCTTCCTCCTTCCTTCATGCGGGTGACTATCTCTTCCACCAATTTTTCTATCTGCGGGATGCAGGGGATCACCGCCAGGGGTACGGTCTGGTCCTCCCTGTTGATATTTTCCAGCAATTCCCTGACGGACATCTTTTCCAGATGGTCGTACCGCGACCGTTGTTCTGTGACTTTTTGTATCATTCCTGTTGGGTCATAAGATTCCTGTGGTATGCAACCAGACCTTCAATAGGAGTGCGGACAATCTTGCCGATCTTCATCCCGTGGCGTGCAGCCGATGCCATGACTTCATCCCTGAAATAATAGGCAACCGACCCCACAATATTTACCGGATAAGTCTTGTAATCATAATGAATGATGTTGCGTGAAAAGAATTCATCAAAGGCTTTCCCCAGGAACTCCTGAACATAGGGATGCGACTGGTGATCTCCCAGGAATAATGCGAACGAAGCCAGGAACCTGTTAGGCAAGGGTTGCCTGTACACTTTCTCTATGATATCCAGCAGGCCGAGTTTATATTGTTTTTCAAAAGCTTCACTCAGGTCTGCCGGCAACATCCTTTTCAGGTAATCCGAAACGAGCTTTTTCCCAAGCACCGCCCCTCCGCCTTCATCTCCCAGGATGTAACCGCAGGCAGGCACGTTGTCCACGATCTTCTCCCCGTCGTAGAAACATGTATTGGCTCCCGTTCCCAGGATGGCGGCAATGCCTTTTTCCGAACCGAAAAGACAGCGCGCTGCAGCCAGCAGGTCCGAATTGGCTTCCACCGAACATCCGGGGAATGCAGTCTGGAAACAACGTGTCAGGATATCGATCTTGTCTTTACCTGCCACTCCGGCACCGTAAAAGAACACCTGGCTCACATCCCCCCGTACGGCCGGTTTGAGGTTCTCTTCAAGGGTTCTCAGGATGTCCGGTTCCGAAACGAAAAAGGGATTGATCCCAATGGTCTGGATGGCCTGTATGGTGCCGTCTTTGTGTAGTACCCTCCAGGCAACTTTTGTCGACCCGCTGTCTGCTATCAATATCATTATGATTCTGTTTTATGAGGCTACAAATTTAGATAAATTGCCAAACAAATTGCTAACTTTGTAAGACAAACCAGCTATATTAATGATTACAAAAGAATTTCTCAATCCAAAAAGCATAGTGGTCGTGGGAGGGTCCAATGACTTACATAAACCCGGTGGTAAAGTGATAAAAAATCTGAAAGACACCCGTTACCCCGGAGATATATACATTGTCAATCCAAAAGCTGATACCATACAGGAGCTGACGTCATATCACACGGTGGAAGAAATACCCGGTGCAGAAGTCGCCATCCTGGCCATCCCTGCTGCCTTATGTCTCCATGCTGTAGAAACGCTCTGCTCCACAAAAGGCACAAAGGGGGTCATCATCTTTTCGGCCGGTTTCTCGGAAGAGAGCCATGAAGGGGCGGTACTTGAGAAAAAGATCCGGGACGTGGCGGACAAACACGGGGCAACCCTTATAGGTCCCAATTGCGTGGGGTATATGAACGAGCATTATGCCGGTGTTTTCACCTCACCCATACCCCGCTTCGTCCCGGATAGCATTGACCTCATATCAGGCTCCGGGGCGACTGCCCTTTTCATCATAGATGCAGCAGTACAGCTGGGCATTCCATTTGCCAATGTCTTCTCGGTAGGCAACTCTGCCCAAACCGGCCTGGAAGAAGCGCTTGAATATCTGGACCAAAGTTACGTGCATGGCAAAAGCGCGCCTGTGAAGCTGATCTATGCAGAAACCATAAAGAATCCTCTCAAATTGTGGAAACATGCCGCCTCCCTGTACAGAAAAGGCGCCAGGATAGCTGCCGTAAAAGCAGGATCCTCGGAAGCCGGGAGCCGTGCGGCCTCATCACATACAGGTGCCCTGGCCAGTCCCGACACGGCCGTTGCCGCCCTTTTTGAAAAAGCCGGCATCATCCGCTGTAATGGCAGGAATCAGCTCCTGACCGTAGCGTGCATCCTGCTCAAAGGCGCTCCTGCAGGGAAAAACATGTGCATCATCACACATGCCGGAGGCCCTGCGGTCATGCTGACCGACGTCCTGTCAGAGAACGGAATTGCCGTTCCCACGCTGGAAGAAGGCAAAAGGAAGAAGTTGCTGGCCAAGCTGTTCGCCGGATCTTCAGCGGCCAATCCCATAGATTTCCTGGCAACAGGAACAGCAGGGCAATTGGGAGAGATCATAGAATTCGTGGAGAACGAGTGCCCCGAATTCGACGGCATGGCTGTCATCTTTGGTTCACCGGGCCTGAACAGTGTATTCGATGTCTATGACCTGATCCATCAGAAGATGTCCGAATGCACCAAACCCATCTACCCCATATTTCCCTCCACATTGAATGTGCTGGAAGAGATCAGGGAATTCCAGAAGAAAGGAAGGCTCTATTTCCCGGACGAGGTCATTTTTGGCTCGGCGCTCGCCAAAGTACTGAACACCCCTGTGCCGGTTCCTGATAACATTGCCCTGCCGGCAATCGACGAACAGGCAGTCCACAGGCTGGTGGACAAAGCGGGAGAAGGATACCTGTCCCCGGCCCAGGTAAGCGACCTGCTGGATGCCGCAGGCATTCCCAGGGCACAGGAGGCCGTTGCGCACAATGAAGAGGAACTGGGTGCAGCCGCGGCACGGGTGGGATTTCCCCTGGTGATGAAAGTCATTGGTCCGGTGCATAAATCGGATGTGGGCGGGGTCCGTCTGAACATCCGTGATGAACACGCACTCAGGGAAGCGTTCCGGGAAATGATAACGATAAAGGATACCACCGCCATCCTGCTCCAGTCACAACTCACCGGCAGGGAGCTTTTCATAGGGGCCAAGAGGGAACCTTCCTTCGGCCATACCGTTGTGTGCGGCCTGGGAGGTATTTTTGTGGAAGTCCTGAAAGACATCAGCACCGGGCTCAGCCCGGTTTCACCTGCAGAGGCAGGGCGGATGGTCCGCAACCTGAGGGGATACGGTCTGATCCGGGGGGTACGGGGCCAGGAAGGTGTCAACGAAGACCTTTTCATCCATGCCATTTGCCGGGTATCCGCCTTATGCCGGTGCGCTCCCGAAATTGCTGAAATGGACCTGAATCCGCTTCTGGGCACTGCCCGTGGCGTGGTAGTCGTGGATGCCAGGATCAGGATTGAGCGCTCATGATCAAAAGAATTATTGCCTGGTACAGGAAGCAGACTCCGGAAGCCAAGATCATGATCTTCATGATCCCGCTGTTGCTGCTGGCAATCCTGCTCAACTGGAACAGGGTATGGAAAGGAATCTCCAAGGGATTTTCCTTTTTTAGCAAATAAATGTAAGTTATTTTAAAAATTCTCTGTAAATTTGTAAGCTATTTTCACAAACAACTTATAATTTTAAAAATATGGCATTCAAAGGCGCTATTGTAGTAGACATAGAAAAATGCAAGGGATGCAGCGTGTGTGTGGCCAATTGCCCCACACAAACGATTGCACTGGCAAAAAAGGTTAACAGCAAAGGTTACCCTTATTGTTACATGGAGAACCCGGACAATTGCACCGGTTGCGGCAATTGTGCGACCGTATGTCCGGATTCGGTGATTACTGTATACAGAGTTAAAATTTAACAAAGGAATACTATGGCAGAAAAATTATTGAAAAAAGGGAACGAGGCCATTGCCCTTGCCGCCATTCGTTACGGAGCGGACGGGTACTTTGGTTATCCCATTACCCCCCAGAGTGAAGTGATGGAAACCCTGATGGAAGAGATGCCCTGGGAAACGACCGGAATGGTAGTCCTTCAGGCTGAAAGTGAAACATCTTCCATTAACATGCTCTACGGAGGAGCATGCTGCGGAAAGAAAGTCATGACCTCCTCGTCCAGTCCCGGTATCAGCCTCATGTGCGAGGGCATATCCTATATGGCCGGTGCAGAATTACCTTGTCTTGTGGTGGATGTGATCCGTGGCGGTCCCGGACTGGGAACCATCCAGCCGGCCCAGGGAGATTATTTTCAGGCAGTGAAAGGTGGCGGTCACGGCGATTACAAGATCATTGTGCTGGCCCCTGCCTCGGTCCAGGAAATGTACGATTTTGTCGGACTGGGATTCGACCTGGCCTTCAAATACCGCAACCCGGTGATGATCCTTTCAGACGGCGCCATTGGCCAGATGATGGAAAAAGTGGAGTTGCGAGATCCGGTAAGACGCCTTACAGACAAGGAAATTACCGAAAAATACGGCCATTGGGCAACCGTTGGCAAACCCGCCAGCCGTAAGGGGAACATCATTTCTTCCCTTTCCCTGGCCGCCTCCGAGATGGAAGCAATCAACCTGCGGCTGCAGGCAAAATACCAGAAAATGAGGGAAAACGAAGTGCGTTTTGAAAAAACCATGTGCGACAATGCAGAATACCTATTGGTGGCATTCGGAAGTTCTGCCCGTATTTGTGAAGGCACCCTGGAGATAGCCCGTTCAAAAGGCATCCGCATGGGATTGCTCAGGCCCATCACCTTGTTCCCGTACCCCGAAACGGCCATCCGTGAGATGTTGCCACAGCTCAAGGGCATCATGTCCGTTGAACTGAATGCGGGACAGATGGTAGAAGACGTACGGCTGGCTGTTAACGGAGCTGTTCCCGTTGAATTCTACGGAAGGATGGGCGGATCCATCTTCTCTCCCGAAGAAGTATTCGAAGCTTTTGCTAAAAAATTCAACCTTTAATCGCAATTACCATGGACATTAAAGATATCATCAAACCCGAGAACTTTGTATACGGCAAGAGCAAAGTGCTGACAGACACAGTCATGCACTACTGTCCCGGTTGCAGTCACGGCGTAGTTCACAAAATACTGGCAGAAGTCATAGAAGAGATGGGTATCCAGGACAAGACCATAGGGATTTCCCCGGTGGGTTGTGCTGTTTTTGCCTATAAATACATCGATATCGACTGGCAGCAGGCTGCACACGGACGTGCCCCGGCACTGGCCACAGCCACCAAGCGCTTGTACCCCGACAAATATGTCGTGGCCTACCAGGGAGACGGTGACCTGGCATCCATTGGCACGGCAGAGATCATGCACGCTTGCAACCGCGGGGAAAATATTGTTGTCATTTTCATAAACAACGCCATCTATGGTATGACAGGCGGCCAGATGGCCCCCACCACCCTCCTGGGAATGAAAACGGCCACAACTCCCTATGGAAGGAGGGCTGACCTGAACGGTTACCCCCTCAAGATCACGGAACTGATAGCACAACTGGAAGGAACCTGTTACGTGACACGTCAGTCTGTGCAGAATCCGGGCAGTGTCAGAAAAGCAAAAAAAGCCATCCGGAAAGCTTTTGAAAACTCGGCGCTGAAAAAAGGAACCTCTTTTGTAGAGATTGTTTCAACCTGCAATTCCAACTGGAAGATGACCCCGGTCAAGGCCAATAAATGGATGGAAGAAAACATGTTCCCGTTTTATCCCCTGGGAGACATAAAAGACAGATAATTATGAAAGAAGAATTGATTATAGCAGGTTTTGGAGGACAAGGCGTCCTCTCTATGGGCAAGATCATTGCCTATTCAGGAATCATGGAGGATAAGGAAGTTACCTGGATGCCATCCTACGGCCCCGAAATGCGCGGTGGAACGGCCAACGTGACGGTCATCATCAGTGACAAACGGATCAGCTCGCCCATCCTACGGTGGTGTGATACGGCCATAGTGCTGAACCAGCAGTCCATGGACAAGTTTGAACCCATGGTCAGGAAAGGAGGCCTGTTGCTTTATGATCCCAATGGCATAACGCGTCATCCTGTACGTAAGGACATCAAGGTATGCTCCATAGAAGCAGCCGACCTGTCCAACCGCATGGAAATGTCCAAGGCTTTCAATATGGTTGTGCTGGGTGCCTATCTTAAGATGAAACCCATCCTGGAAAGGCATAACGTCATACAGGGACTTAAGAAATCCCTGCCGGAAAGGTATCACGATCTGATACCCATGAACGAAAAAGCTATAGAGCTGGGAATGAAAGAAGTAAAAGAGGTCATATAGACCTCTTTTTTTTTTTGCTAAAAATGCATTATCTTTGCTTTAACGGAGAATGCATATGAAACCTCAACACGCAGCCATTATAGACCCGTTAAAGCAGAAGATAGAAACACTTATTTCACTGCATGAAAAGGCGTTGACGGAAAACCGTGAATTGAACAGTAAATTACAAACCTTAAGCGAAGAACAGAATATATATAAAAAAGAAAAAGAAGAACTGGAACAGAAAGTGCAAAAACTCCAGATGGCTGGAGCCTTTCTGAAAACAAGTGAAGATACGAGAGAAGCAAAGCAGAGGATCGGGAAATTGATCAGGGAAATCGATAAATGTTTAACCATGCTTAACCGATAACCCGGCACAATGAGTGAAGATAAATTATCCATAAAAATAAGTATTGCAGATCGTTATTATCCCTTACGCATAGCCAGAGAAGACGAAGAGATGGTACGGGCTGCAGCGCAGCGAATAAACCAGAAGATCGAGCAGTTCAACGTAAAGTATTCCGGCCAGGATACCCAGGATGCCCTGGCAATGGCAGCCCTCCAGTTTGTGCTGAGCCTGCTCAAATATGAAAAGGATGACGAGACTAGCCAGATAGTCACAGAGATTGCCTCACTGGATAATTTTTTAAGAGAATACCTGGAAAGATAATTAGTTGACCCGTTACATACCAGCTCTTTGCGAAACTCAACATTTTAAACTTAATGGAGTGTCTTGACTGTTAAAAACAGGCCCCTCTGTTACCCTTCGGGGAATTCCGGTTTCGGGACGTGGGAAGTTCGCAACAAAATCAGATCCTCCTAACCTTGCTAATCAGGGTTTTTGCTAAACAGTGGTATGTTAACGGGTTTTTTATATGCTATTATGACAACACACAAACTAATATATATCAACAACAGCCATGAACTACACATATATAAGTGCCGCAATCTTTCTGGTAGTGGGATTTGCACTGGGCTATGCTTTTTTCAGGATGGTGATCCTGAAGAAAAAGGCCAAAACACTTCTAAAGGAAGCAGAAACTGAAGGAGAAAGCATAAAAAGAGAAAAGATACTCCAGGCAAAAGAAAAATTCCTTCAGCTAAAAACAGAACATGAACAATTAATAATTGAAAGAAACAACAAGATAGCCCAGGCAGAAAACAAGCTGAAACAGCGGGAAATCGCAATGAATCAGCAAAATGCCGAAATTCAACGTAAAAGCAAAGAAGTCTCCTCCCTGAAAGATAGCCTGACCGCCCAGCTGGAACTGGCCGAGAAGAAGGTGGAAGAATATGAAAAACTGCGCCTGCAACAGATTGAAAAAATCGAAAGCATGGCCAGCATGTCCGCTGACCAGGCAAAGGCCCTTCTTATGGAAACCATGAAAGAAGAGGCCAAAAGTCAGGCCATGTCATACATCAGCGAAGTCATGGATGAAGCCCGGCTCACAGCAGGTAAGGAATCCAAACGCATTATTGTGAACACCATCCAGCGGGTGGCAACGGAAACAGCCATAGAAAACGCCGTCACCGTTTTCAATATTGAAAACGACGAGATAAAAGGACGCATCATAGGCCGTGAAGGAAGGAACATCAGGGCCCTGGAAGCAGCCACCGGTGTGGAAATCGTCGTGGACGACACCCCCGAGGCCATACTCCTTTCTGCATTCGACCCGGTCCGCCGCGAAGTGGCCCGTCTGGCACTTCACCAGCTTGTGACCGACGGACGCATCCACCCTGCACGCATAGAAGAAGTGGTCGCTAAAATCCAGAAACAGGTGGAAGAAGAAATTGTGGAAACCGGTAAACGCACCTGCATAGACCTGGGTATCCACGGACTCCACGCCGAGCTTGTCCGGCTGGTGGGAAAGATGAAATACCGTTCCTCTTACGGGCAGAACCTGTTGCAACACTCGCGTGAAGTGGCCAATTTCTGCTCCATCATCGCAGCTGAACTCGGCTTGAACGCAAAACTGGCCAAAAGGGCCGGATTGCTCCACGACATAGGCAAAGTATCCGATGACGATCCTGAGCTGCCCCATGCCATCCTGGGCATGCGTCTGGCCGAAAAATACAAAGAAAGACCCGAGGTGTGCAATGCCATAGGCGCCCATCACGAAGAGACAGAAATGGCCTCCATGATCGCACCGCTGGTCCTGGTCGGGGATGCCATATCGGGCGCACGTCCGGGAGCACGGAGGGAAGTGATTGAATCCTACATAAAAAGGCTTAAAGGAATGGAAGACCTCGCCTTGTCATATCCGGGTGTGACCAAGACCTATGCCATACAGGCAGGGCGTGAGCTTCGGGTTATAGTGGGATCTGAAAAAGTAAGCGACCAGGATGCTGAAAAGCTGTCACAGGATATCGCACACAAGATCCAGGACGAGATGGTCTATCCGGGACAGGTGAAAATCACGGTCATCCGGGAAACCAGGGCGGTCAATTACGCAAAGTAGCCTTTTCGCTTACCCGAAGGGGTCCCGTGTAGGGTTCTCCATCGGTACGGATAACGCACCGGAACATTCCGGTGCGTTTTTTTATGACAGTATCACAGGGAACCCATGCATCCTTCCAGATAAAGACCTGGTATTCTCCTGCGGGCAGGTTCTCATGACGGAAAATGGTCTTTTTACCCCTCAAGGTACCTTTGAGTATATAGCGTCCCGGAATATTCCAGCCGAAAAAATCGGAAATGGCCCGAAGCATTAATTCCCCGTTCTCCCTGAGTGAGGTTACGGTTACCCATGGCCTGTCGGGGTTTTCATTGTAAAACGAATAAGGCATTTCAATGGTCATGGCCAGCGTTTTCCCCTTTGTCCTGTTCCATATCCACCCCTCTACATAGCGGGGTGCAGGAGATGAATAAAACATGTCTTCCATGAAAAAATAAGGGTTGTTGTCTGTTGTCAGGTATGCCAGGCGCATGGCTTTTTCATGGTATTCCGGGTAGGTGGATGCTGAAGTGGGCACGTAATAACTGATCTTGTCATCTGACTGGGCGTGCATGTTCAAGACCAGGTCAAACGGACGCTCACGGGTCAGGGAATCCATCCGTGCACGTAAGGCCTGAACTTCTACAGAAGTAACGGAGTCGTTGTGGTCCCAGTTGATCTCCTGGTTGATGCCGCGGGCATTGGAACGGGAATATCCCCCGTATACCCCGTCGGGATTGGCAAAGGGAACCACATAGAAAACCGACTGGCGGAGGTATTGCCTTGCCACAGGAGAATTATCCGTCAAACGGTCCAGAAGCCCTTCCAGCTGCCAGTTTGCGGGAGATTCACTGGGATGTACACGAGCATGGATCCATATCCTGTTTTTCCTTTCTTCAGGAACCTGGGGATCGGTTATGGCAAGCATTTGGACAGGCAATCCCATCATGCTGGTTCCCAGGGTATCCATCACAACAAACGGAGAAGCAGTCCATTGTCGGAGTCGTTCCTGCAATTTGTCCCATCCATAGGGGATGAAATAGGACACATATACTGTATCACGGGAAAAGAAAGAGGATACTTTGCGAAGGGAAGCCTGGTAATGTTCAAAGCGCTGGAAATGTTTCCCGTCATAGGAATAAACGGCCCGCATGGGATCTGTGTTCTTGAAATCCAGGTAGATGTGTTTTCCCTTCACGCCCTCCATCATGAAGTAGAACCAGCGACCGCTGGGCTGCAGTTCCGGGTTGGCCGGATTGGCCGGATCCAAACGTGAGATAATCTCATAGGACAGATGGAGAACAGAATCGGTCCTTGAAGGCCTGACCCAGACAGAATCTATAAGGGACACCTCCCCTATGCTTCCGGAATCAAAATTCGACGAAAACCTGACAGGAAGACCTTCCTGCAGCCCGGCTGCAAGACAAGTCAGAATAAAAAGCAACTTCATAACTTTTATGCCCCCGTGTAATACTTGTAAAAGAGGATGATGGACTCAACTCCCTTATGGAATTGGCTTAACAGGTAACTCTCGTTGGGAGAATGGATGGTATCGCGTTCCAGGCCGAAGCCCATAAGCAGCGGTGAAGCTCCCAGGATCCCTTCCAGCTCGGCAAGTACCGGAATGCTTCCTCCCCCACGGCTGGGCACAGGGAGAATCCCGTATACCTGTCCCACGGCCTTTGCCGCGGCCTGGTACATGGGTGACGATATGGGCGCCAGGAAACCTTGTCCCCCGTGGTGTTCGGTCACTTCCACCGATACCCCCGCAGGTGCCATGGATGTAAAATGTTCTGCAAACAAACGCGCAATTTTCTTGTGGTCCTGGTTGGGTACCAGGCGCATGGATATCTTGGCCCGGGCAAAGGACGGGATCACCGTCTTGGCCCCTTCCCCCGTATAACCGCCCCATATCCCGTTCACATCCAGGCAGGGACGGATCCCGATCCTTTCCAGCGTGGAATAGCCTTCTTCCCCTGTGATGCCGTTGATGCCTATGGATTTCTTGTAATGCTCCAGGTTGAAAGGGGCAAGGGCAAGCAGTGCCCTGTCCTCCGGTGAGAGTTCAACCACATCGTCATAAAAGCCTTTTATGGTGATGCGGCCCTTATTGTCTATCAACCCGGCTATCATGCCACACAGCACGTTGATGGGATTGGCAATGGCCCCGCCATAATGTCCCGAGTGCAAATCCTTGTCGGGTCCGGTAACCTTCACTTCCAGGTAGGCCAGCCCGCGCATCCCTGTGTTGATGGAGGGAACCTCCTCACTGATCATGGTTGTGTCCGAGACCAGGATCATGTCACAGGCCAGCAATTCCTTGTTCTGCCTGGCCCACTCGCCTAACGATGGAGAACCAATTTCCTCTTCACCTTCAATCAGGAACTTCACATTGCAGGGAAGTTCGTCACGGGAAACCAGGTATTCAAAAGCTTTTATGTGCATGAAAGACTGTCCTTTGTCATCATTGGCACCGCGGGCATAGATGGCCCCGTCTCGGACCTCGGGCTCAAAGGGAGGGGTTTTCCACAATCCAATGGGATCTTCAGGCTGCACATCGTAATGGCCATAAACCAGGACGGTAGGTTTCCGGGAATCAATGATTTTTTCTGCATACACAACCGGGTGACCTTTGGTGGAATGTATCTCTGCCCTGTCTGCCCCGGCTTCTATCAGTGAAACCACATATTGACGGGCACATCGCTGCATGTCCTCCTTGTGTTCCTGCTGTGAACTGACAGATGGAATACGCAACAGGGTAAAAAGTTCATCCAGAAAACGCTGAGAATTTTTGTTGATAAAATCCTTGATTTCGCTCATGATATCCTGTTTATATGATTTTTGTCAGTTTTTCCACACGTTTTTTTGCATAAGGCAGGGTAATGCGCAGGGTTTTCTTTCCCGAAGAGGGCGCATCGTACATGGCGTCCACCATGATGGTTTCACAGATGGAGCGCAATCCCCGTGCGCCCATTTTAAATTCAATGGCCGTATCCACAATGTAATCGAGCACCTGCGGATCGATAGACATCTTTATGCCATCCAGCGCGAAAAGGTGCTTGTATTGCTTTACCAATGCATTCTTTGGTTTGGTCAGGATATCCTTCAAAGCTTCCCTGTCCAGCCTGTTCAGGTAGGTGACCACGGGCACGCGGCCCACAATTTCCGGTATCAGGCCGTATGCGCGCAAATCCTGGGGAGCTACGTATTTTACCAGGTTGTCCTTGTCTATGTGCGCTTTTTTCTCTGCCATCCCGTACCCTACCACACTCGTATTGAGGCGTTGGGCAATCTTGCGTTCAATTCCCTCAAAAGCACCGCCACATATGAACAGGATATTCTTTGTATTGACTGCTATCATACGCTGTTCAGGGTGTTTGCGACCTCCCTGGGGAGGCACATTCACCACCGTTCCCTCCAGCAATTTGAGCAAGGCCTGCTGAACTCCCTCTCCCGACACGTCGCGGGTAATGGACGGATTGTCGCTCTTACGGGCAATCTTGTCTATCTCGTCAATGAAGACTATCCCCTGCTCAGCCCTGTCCACATCGTAATCCGAGGCCTGCAGCAGCCGGGTCAGGATGCTTTCCACGTCTTCTCCCACATAACCGGCTTCTGTCAAAACGGTGGCATCCACTATGGTGAAGGGAACGTTAAGCATCCGGGCAATGGTATTGGCCAGCAGCGTTTTCCCGGTTCCCGTGGGCCCTACCAACAGGATGTTCGATTTCTCTATGTCAACATCATTGCCCTTTCCGGAACGGATCCGTTTGTAATGGTTGTAGACGGCAACAGAAAGAAATATCTTGGCCTGGTCCTGACCAATCACATACTCATCAAGAAAAGCGCGGATCTCCCTGGGTGTCATCAGCCTGCCATTAGGCACAGGATCCTTTTTGGACGGATTCTTCGACTTATGGCCATACATATCATCCAGCACCAGGGACGCTTCCTGAAGGCATAGTTCACAGATGGATGCATCGATGCCCGTAATGAGCACACCCGTTTCCTTACTTGATTTCCCGCAAAAAGAACAATAATCTGTGTCCGGGGTTTTCTTTTGCATTATTATTTGGCTTTCCTGAGAACTTCATCAATAATCCCGTAATCCACAGCATCGGTAGAACGCATCCAGAAATCCCTGTCGGCATCTTTTTGGATCTGTTCCAGTGTTTTGCCCGTATGTTGAGCAAGTATCTGATAGAGTTGTTTCTGAAGTTCCAGGATCTCTTTGACGGCTATTGCCATATCGGCTGCCTGTCCTTCCACTCCGCCCACCGGCTGGTGTATCATCACCCGCGCGTGGGGCAATGCCGAGCGTTTTCCTTTCTCCCCGGCTGCTAGCAACACGGCGGCCATGGATGCAGCCTGTCCGGTACATATGGTGGCAACGTCTGATTTGACTAGCTGTACGGTGTCGTAGATACCCAATCCGGCTGTAACCGAACCACCTGGCGAATTGATATAGATCTGAATGTCTTTGCCGGGATCCGAAGAGTCCAGGAAAAGAAGCTGGGCCTGGATAATATTGGCTACCTCGTCCAGGATGGGAACCCCCAGAAAAAGGATCCGGTCCATCATCAGACGGCTGAACACATCCATCTGGGCTACGTTCAACTGACGTTCCTCAATGATGTAGGGCGTTATGGATCCCTGCGGAGTGCTGTACAAAGACTGGTACCTGTGCAGGCTCATGCTGCTGATACCTTTATGTCTGATGGCGTATTTTTCAAACTCGGTCATAAGTTATTCCTCTTTGATATCGACTGTTACGTTTTCGCGAATATACGAAATAACTTTGTTCTCCTCTGCCCTCTCGTACAGATTCCTGGCTTCTTTCTCGTTGGCCAGCATCCTTTCCGCATATTTTATCAGGTGTTCGTCGGGAACATTGTTCATCCCGTACATGGCAAACTGGTAACGTGCCATGGCCACGGCACTCTGGGCCATATCATCTTTCTCAACCTTGAGGCCATACTCTTTCATGATGGTTTCCCTGACCAGCTGCCAGCGGAAATCCTCCAGAAATGCGGGAAAATCCTTTTCTATCTGTTCCATGGTGAACTTACCATCGTTGCCTTCGAACAACCAGCGTTTAAGGAGTTTTTCAGGAAGCTGCAGACCGGCTTTTTCCACCAGTATGTTCTTCACATCCTGGCCGAAACGGTAGTTGCTCTCGCTCTGGTTGTTCAAATCTATCTGCTCACGTATCTTTTCAAGGAAGCTTTCATGTGTTGTGACATTTCCCGGTCCGAAGAGCTTGTCGTACAACTCCTGGTTTTCCCGTGCCGGTTCAAAACGCTTGATCTCCTTTATCACAAAAGTAAACACCGGGTTAGTAAAACGCTCCAGCTCCTCCTGCTTGATCTGCAATAATATGGCCCTGTCCGCTTCTTTGGGAAACAAGACGCTGATGTCTGTTTCCGCTTCTTCACCAACGGCTTTTCCAATGAAAGGCTTCTTGTCTTTCTGCTTTGCAACGTTTTTCAGGTTCAGATACGAATCGCTTATGAGCAGTTCTCCCTGACGGAGGTCAACCTTAAGAAGGTCTTCTTTTTCCACCTTCTCTGCCACCTGCAGGGTTCCCTGCTGTTCCAGTACGGTTTCCAGCTGCCGTTCCACGTCCTTTTCGCTTACGTTTTTCTTTATCAGCGGAATATGAAGATCCTTGTTGATGGGGACATCTACCTTTGGGGCCAGCATCAGGTCAAATGAAAACGAAAAATCCACGTCTTTATCCCAGTCTGTCTTGGCCTGCTCTTCAGAAACGAGCGGTTCACCGATAATGCGGATGGCTTCTTTTTCCATGTATGCGTTCAGCGCTTCCGATATGTAGGTGTTAACCTGTTCCAGCAATATGGAACGTCCATACATTTTCTGAACAATTCCCAAAGGCACCATCCCTTTTCTGAAACCTTTTATCTCTATTTTTTTCCGGGTATCATTCAGGGCTTTTTTCACTTTCTCGCTGTAGTCGTTTTCTTCAACCGATACGGTCACCTGCAGGGAAAGGTCGTCAATTTCTTTCTTAGTGATATTCATATGTTTGATCTTATAAGGGGCTGCAAAAGTAGGTATTAATCGTCAAAAAACCAATCATTTTCTTACCTTTGTCGCCATTGCATACACCACTAATTATCATTGGAATCTATGAGAGAAAAAATCGTTGCCGGAAACTGGAAAATGAACACCACCCTGAAAGAAGGGAAAAAGCTGATAGAAGAAATCCTTTCGGGAACCGACCGCATACCGCAAGATGTAACCCTGATAATAGCCCCGCCCTTCACGCATTTGTGCCCGGCAGCCCGTCTGATAGGAAACCGCAGGAATCCCGCACTGGCCGCGCAGAATTCTGCCAACAGGGAAAGCGGAGCCTATACCGGTGAAGTCTCGGCTTCCATGCTTGCCTCCATCCCCTGCAGTCATGTGATTCTGGGGCATTCTGAACGCAGGGAGTATTATGGTGAGACCAATGAGATCCTGTTGGATAAAATCAGACTGGCACTTGCCAGCCGGCTCAGGCCCATATTCTGTGTGGGAGAAGTGCTGGCAGAGCGTGAAGGCAGCATGCATTTCCAGGTAGTTGCCTCCCAATTGAGGGAAGTCCTGTGCCAACTGGGACCGGAAGATTTCAAAAAGGTCATCGTGGCCTACGAACCCGTCTGGGCCATAGGTACCGGAAAAACGGCAACTGCAGAACAGGCACAGGAAATGCATGCGTTCATCCGCGCTTTCCTGGCCGGCACATTCGGAGATCTTGCAGCCTCCACTCCCATACTGTACGGAGGCAGCTGCAAACCGTCAAATGCCCGCGAAATCTTTTCCCAGCCCGATGTGGACGGCGGCCTGATAGGAGGCGCTTCGCTGAAAGCCGAGGACTTTCTGGCTATTGCCGGATCGTTTGCCTGAAAAGTATGGAACAGGTAGCCGTCACCTTAGTCATTGAACCTTATTGCCAGGAAACAGAAGAAATCCTGATAGCCGAACTATCCGAAATTGGCTATGAAGGATTCGTGTCTGCAGACAACGGTCTGACTGCCTACATTTCTTCAGCTGAATTCAGGGAATCCCACCTGAGGCTAATCTTGGACACCTATGGAATAACAGGTTTTTCAAAGGAATACATCCCTGAAAAAAACTGGAATGCAGACTGGGACATACGTTTCAATCCCGTTATCCTGAAGACCGGAAAAGGATGCAGCATACGCTCCGCCGGCAACGGGGCCATGATACCCGTATGGCCGCCTGTGGCATACAAACTGGTCATCATGCCGGAACTGGCCTTCGGCACCGGTCACCACCCCACTACACGAATGATGCTGGAAAGCCTGCTGGAGATGGAACAGCAGGGTTTCATCAAAAACAGGAGGGTGCTGGATATGGGAACCGGGACAGGCGTCCTGGCCATCCTGGCAGCGAAAATGGGAGCGGCCGTTCCTGTCCACGCCCTGGACAATGACCGTCGCAGCGTACATTCATGCAATGAAAATGCACGCAGGAACCGCATCGCACACAAAGTGCACGTCCTTCACGGTGATGCCTCTTTCATCCAATCAGGCAGGTACGGACTCATACTGGCCAACATCCACCGCAACATCCTTATCAGTGAAATGGACACATTGGCACGTGGACTGGAACCCGGAAGAGGTGATTTGCTTTTGAGCGGTTTCTTTACGACAGATGTCCCGGCAATGATGGAAGCCGCCCAACAACACGGGCTGGTCCTGCAGAAACAAAAAGAAAAGGAAGGGTGGTCCCTGCTCCACCTGAGCAAAACATCATGACACAGACCCTATTCAACGAGTATAACAAACCATCCGCCGGGGAAAGGAAAGCCATGACGGATTTCCTGCATGCACACCTGGAAGAGTTCAGGGACAGCAAAGAAGATATCGACTGCGCCATGGCATACATACTAAGGGAAATCCCTTCACCCGGAGGCTTCATCCTCCGCCTGACCGAAGACCAGGCAATTGTATGCGTGGTCATGATAGCCAAGACAGGCATGAAGGGTTTTGTGCCGGAGAACCTGGTCGTATACCTGGCCACACACAGGGAATACAGAGGACGGGGCATAGGCAGGAAAATGATGCAACTGGCCATGGATGCCGCAGAAGGAAACCTGGCACTTCACGTGGAACCGCACAACCCGGCCAGGAAATTGTACGAGGACCTTGGCTTTACCAACAAGTATCTTGAAATGAGGTGTATACGGCGTGAAAATTAGGAAAATCTATCGTTGGCTGTTGTGGCTGGTGGCCGGCTTGTTTGCCCTGAGCCTGCTGTTGGTGATCCTGTACCGGTTCGTTCCCGTCCCGTATACCCCTCTCATGGCCATCCGTGCCGTGCAGCAAAAGAAAAGCGAAGGGAAAGCCGTCCTGCACCACCAATGGGTCCCCCTGGAGGACATCTCGGCAAACATGATGATGGCGGTGGTTGCCTCGGAAGACCAGCGTTTCTTTGAGCACATCGGTCTTGACATGGAACAGATCAAAAAGGCCAGAAAGGAAAACCTTACCCGCCGCCGCCCCAGGGGAGCCAGCACCATCTCGCAACAAACGGCAAAAAATGTCTTCCTCTGGCCACGGAGCTCCTGGTTCCGGAAAGGACTGGAAGTGTATTTCACCTTCCTCATTGAGCTGTTCTGGAGCAAGGAAAGGATCCTGGAAGTCTACCTGAATTCCATTGAGATGGGTAAGGGAATTTACGGGGCCGAGGCCGTGGCGCGGCAGCATTTCAACACATCGGCATCGCAGCTGACGCGATACCAGGCGGCCCTGATTGCCGCCACCCTTCCCAATCCCCTGCGGTTCAGCTCACGCAATCCCTCGGCTTACATCCAGAGGCGCACGCAGGAGATCCTCAGGCAGATGGATTTGATTCCTTTTCCTGAAAACCTGAGGTAATAATTTTCCCTGCCGGCAAAAAGGCCCGTTTCAGGTCAGAACCACTGGGTTGCTGGAATACTTCCAGGTCAAAGAAAGACACTGCTGCCATCAAATGATCAAAGATGTCAGACTGGATCTCTTCATATTCCGTCCAGACGGTGGTTGTGGTGAAACAGTATATTTCAATGGGGATTCCCCTGTCTTCCATTGCCATCTGCCTTACCATCAAAGTCATGTCTTTTCTGATGGCTTTGTTGTCTTTCAGGTAATTCTCTATGTAATGACGGAATACCCCGATATTGGTCATACGGCGTCCGTTAACGAACACAGACGTGTCAACCTTCATTTTCTTGTTGTATTCATCAATTTCCTTCTGCCGTGTGACCAGGTAATCCTTAAGCAGATAGAGCCTTGCATACCTGAGCCTGTCTTCCTCATTGATATACTTGACCGAGGCAGCATTGATGTATATGGATCTTTTTATCCTCCTGCCCCCTGTCTCTTTCATGCCGCGCCAGTTCTTGAAGCTGTCCGTAATGAAATAATACGTGGGGATGGTTGTGATGGTCTTGTCCCAATTCTGTACCTTGACCGTGTTCAGGTTGATGGCAATGACATCGCCGTCCGCGTTGAACTTGGGCATTTCCACCCAATCCCCTATGCGTACCATATCATTTGCCGAAATCTGCACACTGGCTACAAATCCCAGGATGGTATCCTTGAAGACCAGCATGCCCAGGGCGGTCATGGCACCCAGGGCACTGAGCAGGTATACGGGAGATTTGTTGATGAGTATTGATATTATCAGGATCCCGGCAGCTATGTATAAAATGATCTTGATCAGCTGAAAGTAACTGGACACCGGTTTGTCCGCAAAAGCTTTGGATTTCTTCAGCACTAGCTCCAAAATACGCAACAAGGCGTTGATTGCCAATAGTATGACAATGATCAGGTAGATGTCTGTGAGTTTGATCACAACGGGGAGGACCTTCTCAAAATCCCGGAACAGGATGGGTGCAATCACGCGTACCATGATAACGGGGACAATGTGTGCCAGGTTGGAAAAAACTTTATTGTCCATCAGCAGGTCATCCCACTTGGACTGAGTACGCTTAACATACCGGAACAACGGTCCTTTGATGATCAGGCGGGTGACGCGGAAAAAGGCCCACGAAAGGAGTCCCAGCACCAACAGCAGAAGAAGCAGTCTCAGGATAGGTGCCGCACTTTCCGATACCCCCAGATTCATGATTATTTTCTCCACCCAATTGTCAAGTCTTTCCATAATTCTCCCGTTTTATGATCGTTGAATTTATTTAATTTCTTTGTGAAGGCATGTAGAACAAACCCCGTTCCTGTCTTTCTGTGCGGATAGAGCCTGTTGCTTCCAGGGTACGCAGGTGTTTGTTGATCTCGTTCACATGCAGGCCTGTTATGAGTGCAATGTCATCCAGGGTGCAGGGCCTGCGGTTTATGGTCTCCAGGATGGCATTTTGCACATCTTCCCTGTATGCTGCAGGTTCCTTGTTGGCCACTGACGAGGCGATGATCTCGACACGGGGCATATCCCAGTACGCCATTATGTCCTCCAGTTCCTTGCGGCTGGCGCTTCTGATGCCGGCTTCGGTCCCCGGCCTGTCCAGGGTATTAAGCTGCACGGAATCCGGTTTAATCTTCAGGATGGCTTTTTTCAGTGCATCCAGTTCGGCTTTATGGTCATTGAAGCCGGGAAGAATGAATACTTCCAGCCATATTTTCCCGGAAAACTCTTTCCTGAAATCCGCCAGACCTTGAATATAGCCTTGCAGGTCCAGTGCTCCTGCAGGCCGGTTGATCTTCCTGAACACCTCTTCTGTGGCTGCGTCCAGTGACGGAAGCACTATGTCGGCCCTCAGTATGGCCTTGCGAACTGCAGGGTCGCCCATCAATGTGCCATTGCTCAATATGGCAATGGGCAGTTGCGATTTCTTTTCCTTCAGAAAATCTATGACACCGGCAATGGCACTGTTCAAGGTAGGTTCGCCGTACCCCGAAAAGGTAATGATTTCGGGATCGGGATGGCTGGAAAAGAAATCATTCAATTCCTCTTTGATCTCCCGTTCGGCAACGTATTCTTTCCTTTCCGTGGTAAGCAATGTGGTGCGGCCCACCTCACAGTATACACAATCCAGGGAGCAGACTTTCCTGGGCACCATGTCCACACCCAGCGACATGCCCAGCCGTCGCGAAGGTACCGGTCCAAAAAGGTGCTTATACATCATCGTTCATTTTATCTTTCCAATTCCACCATTTCAATAACTCCGGGTCGTGGTTGTTGGTGCCTGCAAAGTATACGGCACACCGGAAAACATAAAGCACGCAGGGATCCAGCCTGGTTTTCCTGATCGCACACAACCGGTCGTACAACTGCTGCGGATCCTTACCCGTCAGGTCCGCCACAGTTTCAATGCCCAGTACCCTCAAATCCTCTGCCATACTTGTTCCTATGCCCGGAATTGTAAGCAGCGGATCCCGCGATGCCTGCAAGCGGTCGTTCTGCATGACCATTTCCCCGTTTTCCAGCCAATCCGGCTCATGCTCCCTGTCAATCAGCACCGGCATCCTTTTCTTTGAATTGTGAATGCGTGACATCAGTTCGTTGGCTTCTGTGGTAATGATGGTGTAAGTATCCATTATCTCCCCGGTGTCCCTGTCCGTCCAAGTGTTCCACAATCCCGCCAGGCCGAAGGTCTCTCTCCCGGGAAGTGTCAGCGTGTATTTCTGTTTCTTGTTTCCTTTGGGATCAAGCCACTGCCACTCGTAAAAAGCGCCGGCCGGCACCAGACACCGCCTGTTGACCGAATCCCTGAACGAAGGTTTGGAACGCAACGTTTCCAGGCGGGCGTTTAACGTATATTCTTTAATTTCCGTATCCGTGGCCCAGGGCGGGATCAGACCCCATTGCATCATTTCTATGGTTCCCGCATCCCGGTTGGCTATGACCGGGGTTCTGGGATGGGAAAACCCGGAATAGTTCCCGGGTTTATAGTTTGCTCCTTCCCGGAACAAGGCATTGAACCTGTTCTCCAGCTGTGTATAAGTCAGAGATAGTTCCGTTTGAAAGCACATGAGTTCATGTCAGGACTACATCCTGGCCTTTTTCCACTCTTCCTTCATCCGGTTCAGATCGGCGAGCCAGGATTCTATGTCGTTTTCGTGTTCCAGTTCGTCGTTCAGGATCTGTACTGCCATCTGGTAGGTGGCGTGGTCTTTCCCATTGGTGTAGTCGGCAATTTCCTGGTACCTTTGAATAGCACATCTTTCACCGGCCAGGTTTTGTTCCAGGATTCTTTCAACGTAAGGATCCGAAGGTTCCTCGTAAGCGCAACGGGCGTGTTTTGCCCAGTCTTTGGGATTGATGACGGGAGTCCCCCCCAGTTGAATGATGCGGTCCACCACCAGGACAGCGTGCCCGAGTTCTTCATTGGCATGAACCAGCAACTCGGCTTCCACCTCCAGGCGCATGGGGCCTTCCATAAGCCTTGCGCCGATCCAGTACTGGTAGTAAGCCAGCCATTCTTCTGCCAGTGCACCATTCAGCATACTTATTAATTTTTGAACATCAACAAGCGATACATTTATTGCTTCTTTTCCCATAAAATTGTAATTTTAGTTATTATTAATAAGTTTCAAACTTACAAAAAATATTTGTTTTTTGGGCTATTCAAGGATTTTCATCTTATGGGGCAATTGAACAGGGACCTTACAAACGGCCGTATAGGCACACAACTCGCATCGCTTACATGGCCCACGTTGTTTGGCATGATGGGTATGGTGATTTTCAACCTGACGGATACATTCTTTTTGGGCCGGCTGGGTGTGAAGCCGCTGGCTGCCATAAGTTTCACTTTTCCGGTCATCATGTTCCTGAATGGAATAGGACAAGGAATCGGGATAGGGACAAGTTCCCTGGTGTCGCGCCATGTGATCATCGCTCACCGGGATGAGATCAGGACCATGGCCAGTAGCGCGCTCTTGCTGGGATTGCTGGTGGTCATTTTTTTTGTCTTGTTTGGCATGCTGACCACCAGACCCTTGTTCTCCCTTCTGGGGGCATCGGGTGAAATCCTGGAGTACGTGCACGATTACATGTCCATCTGGTACCTGGGGGTCCCGTTCGTGGTCCTGCCCATGGTGGGGAACAACATAGTCCGGGCAACCGGAGATACCTTCACCCCTGGCATTATCATGCTCACCTCAGCGGTCATCAATGCGGTCCTGGACCCGCTGCTGATATTCGGGATAGGCCCGTTCCCGGAAATGGGCATGAAAGGGGCCAGCATGGCAGCACAAAGCAGCAGGATGTGCCAGGGGGAATATCCACCGAACATCTTGTTGAAAAACGACTCGGCAAAAGAAACATAAACAATGAGCAGGATGACACCCTGGTCAAAAAGTCTGAAAGTGCGTGGATGCCTGACAGTGAGTATACCGTATCTTTTGTGCAGCATCATCCCCGCGACAACAGGCAGCAATACCTGCAGGGAGAGCTGCAGGATGGCCTGTGTCGGAGAAAAGCCGCCTTTGTAACCAACAAGAAGGATGCCCATCCATAAAGGGGTCAGGAATATCCCCAGCAGGCTGGATACAGACGCATTGAATATGGCTGCCGGCACATTCCCCCGGCCCATGGAAACAAGGACCACGGAAGAAGAGATGGTGGTGGGCAAGGCGGCCAGGAAAAAGGTCCCCGACCACAAGGGCGCATCCCAGGTTCCCCCGGCCAATGTTTTTACCAGTAAAACCAGTGCAGGAAACAGTATGAAAGTAACCGCCTGTGTGACAACATGCAGGCGCCAGTTTGCCAGTCCTGTCCTTAGTTGCGCCGGATTGAGCCTTAGCCCGTAGAAAAAGAAGATCATGGCTATCCCAACACGGTTAATGTCCTGCAAATCAACCATTCCTCGGTACACCCCGGGCCCGGGCCAAAGGTAAGCCACCAGAATGGCAGTAATCAGTGCCAGGACAAACCCGTCCAGTCCGTACCTTGCCAATCGTTGCCCCAGTCGCGTGAACCGCTGCCCCAGACGTGTGAAATTTTCTTCCATTTTTTCTTACATTTGTACCATGAAAAAACTCAAACAACTATCAACGGCATTTTTGTCCTGGCTGGTAATCTCTCTGCTATTCGTGACGGGCCTGAACAGTTGTCTCAAGCCCGAAGATCCCGCTGACGGGAAGGAGGATCCAAGTAAACCGGGCGAGTTTGATCCGACCCTCAGGGCAACGGATTTCCCGGAAGAAATGGCCTTCCCTGCAGACTCGGTTTCCCTGGGAGAAACCAGTTTACCTGCAGAATAGGTCCTGATGGGAGAAACCATCTTCCCTGCAGACTCGGTTTCCCTGGGAGAAACCAGTTTACCTGCAGAATAGGTCCTGATGGGAGAAACCATCTTCCCTGCAGACTCGGTGCTCCGGGAAGAAGCAGGAACTCCTGAAAACCCGGTGCTTCCATAAGAACCCGGTTCCCCGCGGACCCGGTCATCCCCGGGCGGTAACTGAAGCATCAGTCAGTACACAATGGCTTATTCGCAGAGTACACCTGCCTGCTTTAATTTGTCCACGACTTTCTGTGCATCAGACAAAGCCAGGGCATAATCAATATCGTACCTGTCTGTCAACCGGTGCGCCCACTCCTGAACGGTAAATTCTTTCTCCATACTTTCTTCAATCAAAAACGCAGCGGATTGGTTTAGGGAAATTATCCTCGTATAATCCAGGTTTTTGCCGTCGTTAGACACCAGGATCTTTTCATCCCCTATTTGTTTTATTCTGATGTTCTTCTTGATTTGCATATCAATTGCTTTTTATTCTTTGGTGTAAACAATGGAGCCTTCGGAATACGCCCAGACAAATCCGCCGCAACAAAGGGGAAGACGGCCAGCCGTATTGTGCGAACTTCCATTGGAAACTGTTTTTTTCGATTTTTTTCCCCTTCCTGAAGATCCCCGTCAACTGGGCAAAAAAGTTGTTCACGGTGCAGGTTTCCCTTGCCGAGGCATTTCCATCACCCCGGAGGAAGACCACTTCGGCCTTCACCTTTTCAATTCTGTGAACAAGATACCTTCCGTCTTCCGATCGTGCCAGTACGATATTTCCTTTCTGCAGGGACCTTTTGTCCAGCGGGCTCAGTTCAATTTCGTCTGTGCCGGGACGGATCAGTGGCAGCATGCTGTTGCCTCTTGTCTGGATCCTGACACTGTGCCCGGCCCTGATCTCTTCCCTGATATGCGGGAATAAAATGTCGTTGGGTATGATCATCAGTTCTATTCCTTAGGCAATAATGACCTGGACAGCAACACCGCTTCATGATCGGGCCGGCAAGCGAGCCGGTAAACCGGGATGCGCTCAACAACACCGGTCACCACGTCCAGCACCTTGTCTTTGTTTTCGCGGTCTGAACGGAGAAGGGCCGTAGATTTGAATAACGACGACAATCCTTCCAGGGGTGTCATTCTGCTCAGTTTATTGTCCGGGCTCTGGTGTAAATGCACAATGGCGGCAACCTCTGCCCAATCGTTTCTGTAACAGGGGGTAGAACCGCTCCAGGGTGCCCCGTAAACCCTCACAGCCCCGTCTTCAAAAATCCGCAGTATGGGTTCGTCATCATTCAGCAGTGTACAGCCCGGAATGTGCTGCAGCCACAAGCGGCTGTGTGTGCTTTTGCCCGCTCCGCTTTTGCCCAGGAACACCAGTGCCTTTCCGTTCAATTCAATGACAGATGCGTGCACTTTGATGGTTTGACGATGGACAGCCCTGACGCCATAGGCCAGCCTCAGGAAACTGTTTATGAACGGAGCTTCATTACCGGAAAGTAAGGTGACATCGGATATTATTTCCTGATAGCCGGGCGAGGCAAAGAGCCGGTGCTCGCGGCCGTTTTGTTGCATGGAAGCCGTTATACCCTGTACTGTATGATACAAACTATAAGTCACTGTGTCCCTTTGGACTACGTCATCGCAGGGAACATCGGGAATATCCACCTGGCGGTTGCCCTGAAAATAAAACAAATGCCCGCTGTCCGTGCTGTTTTCAACAGTAAACGAAGCATAACTGGAGAGAATACCCCTAGTCACCGTCTTGTCAGGAGTCTGAATCCCAAACCGATGACCAGCTACACTATAAGTAAGTAAACCACCCATAGTGCAAAGATAGGATTTGTTTACTTAATTAATCCCTTACACAGCGCACAGAGTAACCTTCTGCAATGCCGTAGGTGTCACTTCTGCCGTTGTGTACACCTGCAGAAGCCTGTTGTTTTTAATGACTGACTAAGCAAAAATTGTTAAAAAACCGTATAAAGTCCGGATTATCTGACAGATTACCTTGCATTTGTGAAAAACAATCCCTATTTTTATGAAACTTTTCGATTTTCGCACCAATGATAAGCTATTACATAGCATCACATGCCGGCAGAAAACCTATCTGCCTACTCTTTTAGCGATCCCTCGTTCCTGAGGGCTTTTTTTTGTTCCACCGACCTAACCATACTAAAACTATCTGGAAATGAAGTTAAAACGGACTTTTTTGCTTTTGTGTATTTTATCTCTGTCCATGGTACAGCTTTATGCACAAATGCGGGTTACCGGAAAGGTAACCGATGCGGCCGACGGTTCTGGAATCCCATTCGCTTCTGTGGTCATCAAAGGCACCACTACAGCCATTCCTGCAGACGCCAACGGTGTTTATGCGCTCAACAATGTCCCGGAAAACGGGACATTGGTTTTCTCCAGCATCGGCTATGAAGCGATTGAGATCCCTGTAAACGGCCGGGCCGAGATAAACGCTGCCCTCGCCCAGCAGGCTGTGGGCCTGGATCAGATCCTTGTGGTTGCCTATGGCACCACAACCAAGGGGTCCTATTCCGGCTCTGCCACCCAGCTCAGGCAGGAGAGCTTCAAAGATGTGCCTGTGCTTACCTTTGAACAAGCCATCGTGGGCGCTGTTCCGGGGGTGCAGATCTCCCAGAAATCGGGACAACCGGGTTCCCTGCCCGAAATCCGCATCCGCGGTTTTGGTTCCTTCAATGCAGGCAACGAACCCTTGTATGTTATTGATGGTGTACCTGCCACCAGTGGAGACTGGAGTTCGGGAAACATCTACACGAGTTCCATGAACTTTTTGAATCCCGGGGACATTGAATCTGTCACCGTACTCAAGGATGCCGCCGCATCTTCCCTATACGGGTCCAGGGCCTCCAACGGTGTTGTAATCATCACTACCAAAAAGGGAAAAGCCGGCAGACCGGTCACAACCTTCAAGGGCAATGTGGGAATTTCGTATTTTGCCGTGAATAATTATCCCCTGGTGTCTGAAGAAGAAGGAGAAGTCCTCACCCGGGAATCCTGGCGCAACTACGGTACAGACAATCCTGCACAATGGCAGAAATACGGTTCCCTGGACAACTATGTGGATGTCATGACTGAAAAGTACTATCCCTCACGCAAAAGCAACCTGATCTACGAAAACTGGGAAGACCAGCTTTTCCGCACGGCTGTGTTGCAGAACTACGAAGTGTCCATATCCGGAGGGAATGAAAACTCCAAGGTCTTTGCTTCAATAGCCTACACAGATGAAAACGGTATCAACCGCATTCAATACATGAAACGTTTCACCGCCAATGTGAATGCAGAACACAAGATGTCCAAATACCTGAGGGTGGGCGGTTCTATCCAGTTCTCTGACCAGAAGCAGAGCGGCCACCAGGACGGACAGGCAAAAGACAACGTATTTTACCTGTGGAAGGTGCACCTCACCCCGCGCTGGCCTTTCAAATACGATGACGGCTCCTACTGGTTGGAATTCTACGATGGTGGTACCCGGGTGAATCCCGTGCCGCAGTTTGACCTGCAGATCAACGATGCCAACCAGATGAGGATCATGCTCAAGGGATGGGCAGAACTCAGCATCACCGACGGCCTGAAGATCAAAACCCTTTTAAGCAAGGACTACCTCAAGATGCATGACAGGTTTGCATGGCTCTATGGTCACATTAATTTTACGGCCTACGGCCAGGGATATGCCTCGGACCGTCACCGTTTCATTGACAGGGTGGTAAGCAGCACCATTGCAAACTACAACAAATCGTTCGGAAAACACAACATCGCCCTTATGGCCGGATGGGAAGCAGAAAGCGAGGAATTCATCTACACACGCCTTGCCAAGATTGACTTTTCCAACTTCGGGGCAACCGAATCGGCACTTGCTTCCAATTTTGAATCGGGCTACACCTACAGGAGTAATTCCAACCTGCTCTCCTTTATCAGCAGCGCAAGTTATGACTTCAACAGCAAGTATTACGTATCCGGTTCTTACCGCCGTGACGGATCCTCCAGGTTGGGCCCGGCAACCCGCTGGGGTGACTTCTGGTCGGTTGCAGGCTCCTGGCGATTGAGCAACGAGGAATTCATCAAAGGTATAAAATGGATCAACGACCTCAGGATCAGGGGATCATATGGTACAAGCGGCACCCTGCCCTCCAACTACTATGGCTATATGGCCGTGTTCTCGTACAGTCTTTACGGCACCCAGGCAGCCGGATACCCATCCAACCTGGCCAACAGCGACCTGACATGGGAAAAAAACCAGAACTGGAACATAGGACTAGATGTGCGTATCTTCGACCGGTTTGATTTCGTGGCCGAATATTACAACAGGACCACCAAAGACCTGCTCCTGAACGCGACCGTACCCTCCACCACCGGATTCAGCAGTGCCCTGACCAATATCGGTTCCATGGTCAACAATGGGGTGGAACTGTCTCTGAACGTTGACATTATCAAGACCCGGGACATGTCCCTGAAAGCCGGTATTAACTGGGCAACCCTCCATAACGAGGTACTGGCCCTGTCCGAAGAAGGCGAACAGATCGTGAGCAGGCCCCATATCTGGAAGGCCGGTTATTCTTATGTGCAGTATTACACGCGTGAATATTACGGTGTCGACCCTGAAACCGGGAACCCGCTCTACTACTCCAACGCCACTTTGCCTGATGGTACCCGCGACCGCACTTTGGTTTCAAGGTCACAAGCATCCTCTACCATCCTGGAGGGAATGACCGCCATTCCAAAGGGCTTTGGGGGATTCAATTTCTCCTTTAACTATAAGTCGCTCACTGCCTCCATGGCCTGGTCTTACAAGTATGGCCATTATGTATGGGATAATGCCGTGGACGACCTGGAAGATGACGGCTACAATTCTTATAAGAACACTTCCAAAGAGCAACTCAGAAGATGGCAGAAACCCGGTGACATTACCGATGTACCGCGCAGGGTCGCGGGTAACACCCAGGGCGGATATTACGATTCCAGCAGGGCACTCAAGAAAGGCGATTACCTGAGACTGAAAAACCTCACCGTTTCCTGGACTCTGCCCCAGAATCTGCTCAGCAAAGTGAAAATATCCAACGCAAGGATCTACCTGGCAGGAAACAACCTGCTTACGTTTACCGGGCTCAATTTTGACCCCGAGGTGCAGGCTGACGGATACTATAATTTTACATTTCCGGCAACGCGCACCCTGACCATAGGTCTGGAAATATCACTTTAACCTGCAAATAATAAAAGATATGAAACACAATATTTTAAGTATTCTGTTGCTTACGGGATTGATTTTCCTGTTCAACTCCTGTGAGGGATTCCTGGATACCAAACCTACAGACGAAGTAGTTGCAGAGACTGCCATGCAGACACTCTACGATGCCAATGTGGCGGTTAATGGTCTGTATATAGATATGAAATACCAGGATTATTACGGAGGCACAATTCAACTCCTGGGCGACGAAAGGGGTGACAACATCCAGCCAAGGGTTATGAGTACCGGCTGGGTGCAAATCTATACACTCGGCTATGAGTCCGAGAGCAGCACCTACTTTTCTACCTGGGAAAGGTGTTACCAGACCATTATGAGATGCAACACCCTGATCGCAAACCTGGCCAATCTGGAGGTCTCCTCCTCTTCTGATGTTACCAAAAAGAACGACTACCTGGGACAGGCTTATGCTGTCAGGGCTCTGGTTTACTTTGACCTGGCCCGCCTCTATGGCTATCCTTACCTAAAAGACAACGGGGCCTCGCTGGGCGCTGTGCTCATTACCGAAGTCACCTCCCCGTCCGAGTCCAGACAACCCAGAAGCACGGTTGCCCAGACTTATGCCCGTGTTTTAGAGGATCTGGAGACTGCATTGCCCCTGCTATCCAAGGCAAAAAACACCGGCCACTTTAACTACTGGGCAGCAAAACTGCTGCAGGCTAGGTTGCATCTGTACAAAGGCGAATGGAACAATGCCTATGCTGCAGCCACAGAGGTCATCAACAGCTCTCCGTATGTGCTGGCCAGCAGGGATCAGTACATCAAGTACTGGGAAGAGGAAGGCACGCTGGAAACCATACTGGAGTTCTTTGTCTCGCCCCAATCAGGCATAGACGATGATGGCGGCTACGTCTCCTATTGGCACAACCTGTGGCACGGAGCCCCCTCATCAGGCGCTTCGCTCATACCCACCGTAAGCTGGATCAACCTGATCCAGAGCGATTCCAACGACATCCGGGCACAGTTTGTAAGGACCGATTCACAGTACGACAACACAAAGGCATGGTTCAACAAATTCCCGGGCAACGGCGGAGTCAACTTCCGTTACAACAATCCCAAAGTGTTGAGATTGTCCGAGGCTTACCTTATTGCAGCCGAAGGTGCCCTCAAGGGAAGTGCCGGTGCCAACGTGGCCAGCGGATACCTGAACACCATCCGCAAAAGAGCCAATCCTGATGTTGCCAATGTAGTGGCCACCGATGACCTGATCCAGATAGAACGCCGCAAGGAGCTCGTCGGGGAAGGACACCGCTTCTTTGACCTTATGCGCGTGGGGAAATCCATCACCCGGCTCGACTCCGACGGGCATAACTTTGCCGAGTCTGCCGGATGCCCCGGAACGTTTGACTGGAGCTATTTCAAGATAGTGCTTCCCATTTCACACACGGAAAGGAAGTTCTATCCCGAACTCCAGCAGAATCCCGGGTATACGGAATAAATTGTCAATGTGAACTTCGGGCGTTTTAGATCACTTGAGATCCGGAGCGCCCGGAACGACTGGAGACCGGCTGAAAAGAAATTTTTAGCCGGTCTCTATTTATTTATCCTTCAGGCACCGGACCGAAAAGCCATTCCTCTTAGGGAGAATTGGTCTCGTAACATCGCCGTGATGAGCGCGGAGACTCAGGAACATTGCGTCAAACAATCCTTGCTGGGTAGACATCCACCAATTACCATAATCAAACATGTTGATAAAATCTCCATCCAGGCCACGGCTCCCACCTGGAAGGCCAGTAAATCCTGTGTAGTTGCTCGCCTTTTCATTGGGTTCTCTCCAATGTTCAGTCCCTGCTTCTTTCAAATAGCCTCCGGCATTTTGTATTCCACCTGCAAAGTTTATTAATTCTAACCATTCTTGATTGCTGGGCAGATGCCAGCCATCGGGGCATGCCGACATGGCTGCAGGCCAGTTATACAAGACCCCGTAAATTTTATAATTCTCTGTTTCCTTGGCAGCAGCCACATCTGTGCCATAATATCCATAAACGTAGTAAAAAGCCACATCCGATTCTCCTTCCGTTGGAGGACTGACTGAAGGTAAATAAGCCAGGTTTTCTGCCATCCATACTTGTTTGCCCAGGGTTACCGTTTTGTAGACTTTTTCATCACGGTTGTCTTTAAAGGTGTCAGGTGCTTCATCCTTTTTTGTTACAAAAGACTTTTGCTCTCCATAAGCCGTCCCTTCCGAATTCGTGGCATAAGCCCTTATGTAATATGTGGTATTGGGTGTCAGATTTGTAAGATCGCCGGAAAAGGGTCCTGTGCCCGTGCCATCTGATGTTTTTGAACCATCGGCGCCAGGATTTTCTACTGTGCTCCAGCAGATTCCCCTGGCCGTAACTTCGGCTCCCCCGTCCGATGTCACGTTACCTGAGCAGGTAGCTGTTGTTGCCGTGATGTTTGTAATATCTCCCGTAGTAACTGCAGGCTTAGTCTGCCCCTGCAGGGTGGTAAATGTTTTTTGTACTCCGTAAGCTGTCCCTTTTGAGTTGACCGCATAAGCCCTGACATAATAAGTCGTATTTGGGTTAAGCTCTGTAAGGCTGCCTGAAAATTCTCCGGTACCAGTGCCATTTGATGTTTTTGAACCATCGGCGCCAGGATTTTCTGCTGTGCTCCAGCATATTCCACGGGCTGTAACCGCCGCTCCACCGTCCAATATAACTTTGCCGGCGCATTTGGCTGTTGTAGTAGTGATATCCGAAATATCACCGGTAGTAACAGTTGCCAAAGACTGCTCCTGCAAGGTGTTGAATGTCCTTTGTACTCCATAAGCTGTTCCTTTTGCATTCGTGGCATAGGCCCTCACATAATATTTTGTATTTGGTGTCAGGTTCGTAAGGTTCCCGGTAAAGGATCCAATACCAGAGCCATCTGTAGTTTTTGATCCGGCAGTGGTGGGACTTTCTGCCGTGCTCCAACAGACTCCCCGGGCTGTTACCGCCGCACCCCCGTCCGATGTTACATTACACTGACATGAGGCCGTTGTTGTAGTTATATCGGTAACATCACCGGTAGTAAGTTTGGGAAGTGTCTGTTCCTCTCCGGCCGGCGGTTCTTGGGTGCATTCCGTCAATATGAAAGACAGGACAAATACACTCAGAAACGTTTTTATGTTATGATATGACCTTTCCATAGGATTTGATTTTCGAATGAAAAAGAACTACGGGACTTAAGTCTGTGGATATTAGACCCCTAAAAGTAAGTATTATAATTGGATCAGGCAATAGAAGGAACCTTCTGACTTAATTCCAAAAAATAATTTACCTTTGCCATCCTGCAAAATACCAGCAGAAGCAAAAACAGCGACCAGCGTTTTGTTTTACAGGACATTGCGGGTATGGTGGAACTGGTAGACACGTTAGACTTAGGATCTAATGCCGCAAGGCGTGGGGGTTCGAGTCCCTTTACCCGCACAAGAGACGAAGGATAATCTTTCGTCTCTTTTTTTATTTTTTACGTCTACGACCTCACGGTCCCGGCAAAATTCAGCGCAAGATTGTGAAGGAATTTGGGTGCCAGTTTCTTGATAAGATAGCGCCTGCGTCCGTCGTCCAATGCAAGGGCAGCCAGAACTTCCCGAGTGATGTTTTTTTCAAAAAATACAGATAATCCGCTCTCTTCCAGGTCTTTTTTTAGTCCTCACATCTCGTGATCATACCTGAAATCTGTTAACCGGAAGTATCCCCCGGGACGTAAAATCCGGAAGACTTCTTTCAGAAACAGAGTCATATTTTGATAACAGTGTGATGATTCCACGTTAATGACGATGTCACAGGAATTGTTCTCCAGTCCCAACTTTTGGGCATCGCCCCGTACAAAGGTCAAACCGTCAATTTTATAATGAAGGTTGCAAAACCGGACTGCCCTTTTATTCAGGTCTATCCCCAGGGCAGATGCAATGGGGAAGTTGCGGGCAATATGGGAAAGGCCGCCACCCCTTCCACAGCCGATTTCCACGATATCCTTATTCTCAGTTTCGACGGAACTTATCAGATGAAGATAAAGCTGGAGGGAATACTTGTCAGGTTCACTTTTTTCGTCTGTTGTCATGAGCCCATCCTGGTCATGATACCCAAAGTTCATTAAAAGTATCTCGTCGTTCTTGTCTGCTTTGTTTACGTACCAATACCAAATACGAAAACAGTTTTCCCGGAGACTGTTTTTTAAAGTTATAAAAGCAGGCCTTAGTTTATGTTCCTTAAGTTGTACACCCTGGAACGCACTTCTTGTGCCCAGTCCTGGTGAGACTTTGTTTCGACAAACAATTGATGTGGGATTTGTTCTCCTATGATAACTTTTACTGTTTTATTCCTTTTCTTGAATATCTCCCTGGGCAACAGCATCAGTTCCAGGTTCACCTCTATGTGGAATAATCTTCTAAACAAAAAGATCGTATAGAATAAAGCCGAGTTTCTTCCGGAAATATAGATGGGGACAATGGCCCTGTCAGATGAAATGGCTTTTTTGATAAAGCTCTTTTGCCAGACTGTATCCTGAATCTTTTTGTTATACACTCTTGAAACCTCTCCAGACGGGAAATGCGTTATGGGAATATCCATCGCAAAAGTATCATCCAAGGCTTTAATATAAGCCTTTGAAGACCTGCCATATACATTAACAGCTGCTATGAATGGATGCAATTGAGGGATCAACATGAAAGCATCATTGGCAATGGCTTTCAGACGGCCGTATTTTTCTGACACGATATAAGTCAGTATCAATCCGTCCAATATGCCATATGGGTGGTTCGCCACAAAAAAGCACTTGTCGTTTTCCGGAAGATTTTCTTTCCCTTCAACCTCAATAGTAACGTTGAATTCTTTTATGATTTTATCCAGGAATTCTTTCCCGGAATAATCTGAATATTTATTGAGGATATGATTGATTTCATCCTGCTTGACAATTGATTGGATCCACTTAATTGCATATGGCGGGATACGTGTCAGTAATTCTGAATCACTTTCACGTATGGTTTTTTCAATGTCAATATATTTATTGTCTTTGCCCAGTTCTGTCATAAAAAATGTATTGCCTTCAAATGTAGTTATATATTCCAGACAGGCAATAGGTGGGCCCCGCTATTGGAATTGGTGCTGCCACCACAAAGAACCGGGAGCTTTTTTGGTACGCCGAGGCTCCTGGTTCTTTTGCTGCAGCAACAGTAATGTTCTGCACACACCTGATACTCGTTGGTGACTTCAATACAGTGGCCTGCGGTATGCTCCAGAATACACACCAGGGGCAAAAACACCGCAAAAGCGCCCGTGGTCATAATTTCCAAAGAACGTAGATTTTGTTAAACGTCTAATATAAAGCACTTTACAAAACATTCCCTTGGTTAGCTAAGTCCACCACGGGCAAAAACACCGCAAAAGTGCCCGTGGTGGGTGTCGGAGGTGGAACCTCAGTACGCCAAAACTATGATTAATTTTATTAATGGCTTGTAATTCTGAAGGTTACGTTTTTGAAAAATGGAAGTGGCGCACTGAGGTTCCACCTGTCACGTTTTTATTAGAAGCATGTACCTGCCATACCGCGTTTTTCCGTATATTAGAAGCATGTACCTGCCATACCGCGTTTTTCCGTATATTAGAAGCATGTACCTGCCATACCGCGTTTTTCCGTATATTAGAGGCATGTACCTGCCATACCACGTTTTTCCGTATATTAGAGGCATGTACCTGCCATACGATCAGAATATTGATGCAAAAGTGCTGGCTCAGATCTACAAGAACACTACGGCCACATATAAATTCTATTGGTTTGCATCCATCCTGGACATACTGGTAAAAGAAGGCAAAACCAGCATGTCCTTTTGGGAGATAATCATTGGCATGATTGCCGAGGCCTGGTACCCCGTTCATTATTTCCGCATATCTTTTGGCAAATCCGACTCGCTCAGCGGACAGATCATTCAACTGCAACAAGCACTCAACCTTCCTATTGACTCCGATAAAGAACTGCTCAAAAGGAATCTTGCCAATAACTTGAACAGACCGGAAATTAAAAGTTTGCTTAACGTTTTCACCATCAATGTGCCGTACAGGTTCCTTTCTCCCTGGATCAATCACATTACCAATAACCAGGTGGAAGCACAGTCCCAAACCTTTCACAACAACTGCATGTATGCTATAAAAGGCGAACACATACACGTCAATCCCCTCTGGCTCCCCTACCTGAGAGACAATTACGTTATCCTGAAAGAGTTCACCTTCTGGAATCTGACGCTTTTCTTGCAAAAGCGCAACCCTAACGTCCCGGACCTGTCCTCAAAACTGGTGAAACCCATTCAACGCGATTCCCTGCTTAAGCAGCGCAGGTACTGGGACAATTTCATAGAAGTAAACGGCCCCATCAGATGTATCTACACAGGCAGACCGTTAGATAAAAACCTCTATGCCATAGACCACTTCATCCCCTGGAGTTTTGTTTCCCACAACCTGTTGTGGAACCTGCTGCCGGTTGATCCGGGCGTCAATTCCGCGAAAAGCAATGATTTGCCTCGGCTCGACATCTTTTTAAAGCCCTTTGCTCAAGTGCACAACAAGGTGCTCAAAACCGCCTATTACAACAACCCCAACAATAAATTACTGGAAGACTACCTGGTGCTCTACGACTCTGTTTCCGAGCTGGTTAAACTTTCACAGGACGATTTTTACCGCTTATATAAAAAAACATTTTCCCCATTAGTGCAGATTGCTGAAAACATGGGGTTCAAATATTGGAAAACATACAATGACCAGCATTAAAACTGATAAAGAATGTCCCTTCTGCTCCATTGCAGAGGATAGAGAAGTAATTTGCGAATCGGCAGGAGCACTCGCCATCCCCGACCACTACCCCATCAGCCCGGGGCACACCTTGATCATACCCAGAAAGCACATTCCCGATTATTTTGAACTTACCGGGGCGGAGCAGCAGGAACTCTGGCAGCTGGTGAATCGTTGTAAAGCCATCCTGACAGAAAGATACCATCCCGATGGATTCAATGTGGGTATCAACGTGGGTCCGGCGGCAGGCCAGACCATTCTCCACGCGCACATTCACCTGATCCCGCGCTATATGGGCGATGTGGAAAATCCCAGAGGCGGCATCCGCCATACTATACCCGGTAAGGGGTATTATTAGGCCGAGGCATTATAAATTCAGTCTCTCAAACATGCCAGAGGCAACACCTTTACGCCATCGGGACGTGAATAAGCAATGGGACCACCGGTGATTACCATTAACAAGTCAGGTTCACGCAGTTTCATCTGCTTTTTTGCCTTGTTGAATTCCTTCACCAGACTTTGTATCTCTAGCAAATGAGCAGCCCCCTCATCAATTTCCTTGCCTCCTAACTTAAACTCAATCAGGGCATATCTTCCATCGGTCAGGTGCATCACCGCATCAGCCTCTAAATTATAACGGTCATGATAATAAGATATGGAACTGCCAAAAACCTGCGAATAGGCTTTTAAATCGCGGATGCACATGCATTCGAATATAAAACCAAATGTCTTGAGATCCATTTTCAGAGTTTCCGGTGTAAGGCCAAGTGCAGCAATAACTATTGGAGGATCAGAAAACCCTCTTTTCAATCTACTACATATGGCAGTAGCAGATCGTATAGCAGGACTCCATGCTTCTATGTCTTGTATAACAAATAGCTTTTTAAAAGCATTCACATAACTGTCAAACGTATTTTCAGCCAATGTGTCAATTTGTGCACGTATATCATTCATCATGCTTGACTTTTTTGCAAGCATAGATACGTTTTTGGGGTGGGGCTCTTATTTGTAGGCCGTGGAACCCCAAAGCCCTCCTCTTTACCTTGTTACCACTGTGGTATGGTCATCCTTATACAAGTCTGCAATGGTTTGCCCTTCCGCAACATAGATCGTGTCCAGGTCGGGGTTGTCGCGGCAGTCAAGGTAGTCCAGTACCGGGTTGTTGCTGACATCAAGAGAAGTGAAAAGATTGTCTTTGCAGGTCAATATTTCCAGATCCGGGTTTTCGCTTAAATCCAGGGTGGATAATTGGTTGTAGCTGCAATACAGTATTTTCAGGTTGGTGAATCCTCCTGCTTTCAAAGTTGTCAGATTGTTGGAGTTACAGTTGATCGTCTGAAATTCCAGGTTGTTGCCCACATCCAGGTAGGTCAGCGAATTCCCCACAGTCTGCAACGTGTTCACGTGGGTGAAATACTGGATACCTTCCAAAGACATGATGCTCCTGGAGGACACATTCATGACCGTCAAGGCTCCAGACTCCGCCTCGGCAAAAGTTATTTTTCCATCGTCATCGGAGTCAAAGTTGTCCAGGCAATAAGCCCGGAAGTTATCATCGGGAATGTACACATACTCATCGGCGTTGAAAGCGGCATCATCCAAATCCAATTCCGTCACATACTTGCTCCCCCTTTGAAAACCCCCTTCAGGAGGCGTCTTGGTCAGGGTTTTCCAGGTCCAGCCGGTTTTTACCCTGATGCTCATGTCTGCGGTCTGTTCTCCCGGCAGCACCATCATGTAAACACTAATGGGTGTGGGTGACAGGGTGGCCGATGCAGACAAGTGTGCCAGGACATAGGTGTTAGTCCCGCTTTTGGTTATGGTGTAAGGGTCTGCCCCAGGTTCCTGGTCAAGGTCCATGGTGCCGGAGGAAAAAGAAAGCGCCCCGGCCCCAGCCAGGCCGATATCCGTCAATGCCTGGCCACTGCCGGTGATGCGGTATTCCATGAGGGTGAACACGTGATTGAAAGTCAGGTCCACGTTCACAGAGGCTCCTCCAGGGGATTCCGGGGCGTACACCGCCACGGGCGTCGATACCATGAAATCAAGGGCCGAGAGGTGGCCGCTGTCGTTGGCACCTGGCTGGATTTGTTCGGCCGGCAGGGAAACAGGAACCGCATCCATGGCCGGCTCATCCAGGGACTGGTAGGGGTAATAGGCGTGAAAGACGTGCTCGGCCGCAGGTGTTCCCCAGAGCATGGTGCCGCTGAAAGCCGATGTTTTTGCCGATTCAAGGGCCGAGAAGGCCACGTTGTGGGCCGGAGGTTCCGTCTCTTCGCTCACCCGCGCCTGGAGCGAAAAAATCCCGATCCTGTCGGATCCGGATTCCCAGGCTGTTTCAATGCCATTGACCAGGGTGGTCCTGGTGGCAGGATTTTCCGTCCGTCCCGTGAATTGGATACTTTGTGGCGATGCCTGCCTGTCTTGCGGGTTGTCCTGCACGTTGCAGGCAACCATAAAAAGGAACATCAGAACGGCCGTGGCCGTCTTGCTGAAGCTTTTCATATCTTTGTTTTATTGGCAATTACCAATCCCTTTCATCCCAATCACTGGTTTTCATGGAACCGGAATCAAGGAGGCTCACATCAATATAGAGGTCTTCTACGATGATGTCCGGAGCCATGTACTCGTGCTGGGATTGTGCGGAAAATTGGGTAGTTGAATGGTTTTTGTTAGTATTTGGTGACATTGAGTACGAAAATACAAAACATATTACAAAAGAACAAGGATTTATGTCAGCATTTTATTAATCTTTATGCTTTTTTCGTAAAGAAGCACTGGCAGTTGTTGGGCAGGCCTAATGCCTAACTGGCGCAATAATGCAATCTTCTTTGCAGGTCACAATTGTTTCCGTTTTTGCTGTACGATTATTTCTGATTTTATTGTATGATTGTTTTCGTTTTTGTTGCAACCAGATTTCCGTTTTTGTTGTATTGGTCAGTTCCGGTTATAATAACAGTGTATTTTGAAAGAACTTAATACGTACAAGTATTATATTCGGTTACATTAGAGTTAGTAGTGACAAACAGACTGTTGAAAATCAACGCTATGAAATTAATAATTTCTGTTCCAAAGAAATTATTGTAATTGATGGTTGGATTGAAGAAACCATCAGTGGCACAAAATCTTACAATAAACGCGAACTTGGTCGTCTCCTTAATAAAATTAAAAAAGATGACTTGATAATATGTGCAGAATTATCAAGACTAGGTAGAAACCTTTTTATGATTATGGAGATATTAAACATTTGTATGACAAAAGGGTGTAGAGTCTGGACAATAAAAGATAATTATAGACTCGGGGATGATATTCAAAGCAAAGTGCTTGCATTTGCATTTGGATTATCTGCGGAAATCGAAAGAAATCTTATCAGCCAGCGCACAAAAGAAGCTCTTGCCAGAAAGAGAGCAGAAGGTGTTATATTAGGCAGGCCGAAAGGGAGAAAAACTTCCATAGAAAAACGCAAGTTGTTTTCTAAGAATAATTTGATTAAAGAACTTATGAGAGTTGGTGTTTCACAGAGAAAAATTGCACAGATATGTAAAGTAGACCGAAATACACTTTCTAGGTACCTGGTTGAAATGGCGTATAATTATTGAGCAATTATGTTAAGCAGCAACAAACAATATGTGAGTTTAATGGGAGTGATAGTTGGGTGGTTTTATCACCTATAGAACAGAGTATTAAGCAGAAAATTGAGTCAATAGGTACACCATTAAAAGATTGGGATATTAAGATCTACAGGGGTGTTCTTACAGGTTGTAATGAGGCATTTATAATTTCTGGCGATAAACGCAAAGAAATACTTAATAATTGCAAAAGTGCAGAAGAACGAAAAAGAACTGATGAGCTTATTCGACCGATTCTTCGTGGCAGGGATATTAAAAGATATGGTTATGACTGGGCCAATCTATGGCTAATCAACACTCATAAGTAAGCATCCGATAAAACACATATTGTAAGAGTATCATGGGCTTTTTACATTTGTTTCCAAAGTAAAACGCGATGACACTCGAAGAATATTATCAATTAGAGCAAGACCTTCAAGCTTCCGGACAGAACAATAAGGAATATCTGATCTCAAAAGGCATAAAACCATATCAGTATTATTACTGGAAACACAAAGCCAGGGAACGGTCAGAGGAATCTCTTCCAGTGGGAGGTTCTTTTCTTCCCATCAATATCCAGGGCAGCGGAGTTTTGGGAAAAGGTAAAGGAAATAAAAACATACCCCATAGCTATGTTGCCCAGGGAGAGATAGAGATAGAACTTCGGACACCGGCCGGAGCAGAGCTTCGCATTCGTGGCTTTTTAGATCCGGTGATGATAAACGCCATCATAGTTTCAGCAGAAGGCCGTCGTCATGTTTAGCCTGAACGACAGCATGCGGTACCTTCTCTATAGCGAACCTACCGATATGCGCAAAAGCTATCACACCCTGAGCGGTCTTGTAACCAACAATATGGGCCGTAATGTCCGAGATGGAGATGTGTTCATCTTTGTGAACAAGGCTAGGAACCGGGTAAAACTGCTTCATATGGAGCCGGGCGGTCTGGTGATCTACTCAAAGCTTCTGGAAGAAGGTCGTTTTCGTGTACCCTCAGGCAATTCTCAGGATGGATCCATCTCTATGAAGTGGGTAGACCTGGTGATGATGGTAGAGGGAATCGTATCGGATCCGGGAGCACGGTTAAAGCGTTTAAAAAGAGTAAATTATTAGCAAGAAACATCAAAAATATTTGGCCGTTTAAAATCTTGTTACTATCTTTGTATCAGATAATTACAGTGTTAAATGGCCCCGCAAAAAAGTCTTTCCGAAGTCCAAAAATTGGTTGATGAGATCGCTTCTCTTCGCGACCAATTATCCGCAAAAGAAGCCGTCATTTCAAAGCTGGAATTCGAGATCGAACGTCTTCGCAAGATCATATTTGGCAAAAAGAGTGAACGG
>Ga0209096_1000470_pt1 | contig 54390 bp, 33 predicted proteins | sample AD_UKC034_MetaG_FD_184407 | JGI IMG/M metagenome (GOLD analysis project Ga0209096, IMG submission 184407) | Active sludge microbial communities of municipal wastewater-treating anaerobic digesters from USA - AD_UKC034_MetaG (SPAdes) (version 2) | ecosystem: Engineered > Bioreactor > Anaerobic >...
AGAGACCGGAGTTCGAGCGGCCGCCTTCCGCGCTGATCATACCAATCCGAACGCCCTCGTGCCAAGGAGATCATGCGCCCGATTTTTCATCATGCTGAAAAATCTTTTTGACTTCTAACGGAGTATCGCGCCTTGGCGCGCTCATTCCCCCTCCGCGCCTCTGCATCTCTGCGGTGAATTCCCCCCCGCCGCTCCGCCGGCTCGCCGCTTCGCCGGTTCGATTAATTGCCAGGGTCCGACCCGAAGCATTTATGAAGGCCGGTCCATTCTGCATCGGCGGCTGAATTGCATAATGGTTAATAATTCGTATGGATTGGGGGAGTCATGTTCAGTCACATTCCCTCGGCGGGGTCCAGGGGCGGCGCCCCGGTTCCGTTCCGAGCGGGAGGTGCCGACTGGTGACGGGATCTGGGGATGCACCACGCGTGCCGTGCGGAATCAGGACACGCAGCGTTCCGCTTCGGGATGGAAAACAGCTTGCCAGAGATCGGGCGCGGGGGGTATTATCTTACCAGTAAGATTTGTTGTCAGGAGAAACCCATGGCCCGAATCGCTACAACCAAGATGTCCTCCAAGGGACAGGTCGTCATCCCGGAAGAGATCCGCCAGCGGCTGAAACTGAAGGCCGGTGCCCAGTTCGTGGTGGTGGGCGAAAACGATGTGGTCATCCTGAAGTCCATCGCTCCGCCGGCCAAAGAGGAATTCGCAAGACTGGTCGCCGAAGCCCGAAAACAGGCGAAGGCGTCCGGTTTGAAACGAGCGGACATTTCCGCGGCCGTCGCCAAAGTCCGGGGGCGCCAGTGAAGGTCGTCCTCGACACGAACGTCTTCGTTTCCGGGATTTTTTTCAAGGGGCCGTCCTCCCGGATTCTGAAGGCCTGGTGGAACGGCACATTCCAGTTGGCCGTGTCACCGGAAATCCTTGAAGAGTATGAGCGGACTGGCGAAGTTCTGTCGGCGCGCTTCCCGGAGATCAGCCTGCAACCAATTTTGGAACTGGTTACGGTCAAGGCGGAGATTTATGCGTGTCCGAATTTGCCCCGGCAGGTATGCGCGGACCCGGATGATGACAAGTTCATTGCCTGCGCCCTGGCGAGCCGATGTGCCGCACTCGTCAGCGGCGATCGACATCTACTGGCCGTCTCCGGTTTCCAGGGAATTCAAATCATGAAACCACGGGAATTCATGGAGCGATATCTGCCTTGATCGTTCCCGCTCGCGGTGGATGTTCCCGCCGGTGTGGCAACCGATCGCATCCGCCACCGGAAGGGAATCCGAAGGGATTGCATTCCCTCGGCGCCAGCAGGACGTTCACCCAGCGGTCGCACTCGCCGTTTTGAAGGTACGCGTCGCCGCGCGTCCGATATCGTTCCGCCTGCTGCGGCTGGAACGCGGCGTCCAGCTTGTTCTCGATGAGAATCCGGATTGGCCGCTACCGGTCGCGGCACAACTGGCCTCCCCACCGTTTCTCCTCTCGGCTTTCCATTGACAAAAAGAAGTGCTTGGCGCCTTCGCGCCTTGGCGTGCCCTTTCCCCCTCCGCGCCTCTGCATCTCTGCGGTGAATTCCCCCCCGCCGCTCCGCCGGCTCGCCGCTTCGCCGTTTCGCTCCCTGCGCCCTCTGTGTCCTCTGCGGTGAATCTCCCCCGCCGTGCGTCGGCTGCATCCTGCTCATGCCAGGCCGAAGTGCTTCCGGGCCCACTCGTTTTCCCGGATCGCGTCCTGGTCCTTCCGATTGACGGCGATTTCCAACGACTCCTCCAGCAGGGCCCGGCCCAGCGCTTGGTCCTGCCGGATTCGGCGCTCGGCATAGCGGAGCAGCGCTCGGCACAGAACCCACTCCGTCTCCGCGGTCGCCTCGGCGGCGCTCCGGCACTCGTGGATGAGCGCCTCGAAAATCGCTTCCGCCTCATCCAGGCGTCCCTGGGCACGGTAGAGCATCGCCAGCTGGAACGAGGTGACGGCCCGTGCGCCCGGGGCCAGCCCTTCCCGGTGCTGCAGGATCTCCTGAAACAGTCGTTCGGCCTCCTGCAGCGCCGGATGGTCGCGCGCCGCGGCGAATTCGGCGACGGGAATCTGGTCCATGAATTCCAGCCGATATCCCTTGTTCCGCTCCTGAAGCTCCACGGCACGCAGCTGCTTGGCCATCAGCGGCTCGCTCCTGGCTAACAGACGGCCGATCCAGCGAAACACCATGTGAACACCTCACGTCCCGTCGACTGCGTCGCTCACCCCGTCTCGATCCCGTCCGGGTCGGCGATTCCGGCGTTGAAATCCAGGCTGGCGAATCCCAGCAAACCAGCCGCCGCATAGAACGTGACGGCCAGCGGCACGCCGCCCATCGTCAACCACGTCGCGGCAAGCGACAGCAGGACGAGGCTGACAAGGAGGCCGGCCAGCCCCTTCGACCGGTGCGGCGCTCTCGCCTCGAAGCGAAGGTGGAGGACGCGGCGCGCGTTGAATCCCACCGCCAGCCAGAGCAGGCCCAGGCAGATGGGGTGATTCAGCCAGTGTCTCAAGTCATGCCCCAGGTACATCCCGACGACTGCGGACGCCACCGCCAGCAGGCCGAGCAACCGCACCAGGTTGGCCGCCGTGGCCAGGCCCGCCATGAACAGCATCAGCGGCGCTTGCACGGCGACGCCCACGAAGCTGTCCCACCAGATGTTGGAGGGCCCCACCGGGCCGTGGGGCCGGATTGGCGCGTCCGTCACGTTGCGGGCAAACCGGTCCACCGCGTCGGCCGCGAGGGGGACGATGCGGTAGTCCGCGCCCGCCAGGTACCGGGCGAGCCGGCTCTTGTAAAGTTGGAGCGGCTGGACGCCCTCCGCCTGCGGCGTGACCACGGCAATGGACGGAAATCCCGTGCGGCTCCGGCAATTCGACGCAGTGACCAGCTCCGCCTGGTGCCAGTGGCGGAGCGGCTTGCCGGTCTCACCGTCGTCGAAGAACAGGAACAGGGTGCTCTGGCGGATTCCCTCCTCCAGGGCGAACCGCCATGAGCTGCCGAGCTCGATGTCGGAGATGTCCAGGAAGCACGCCACGTCGAGCTCCTGGAAGCAGGTCCGGAGCCGGCGGACGGTGGGATCCGCCCAGGTCCGCCGTGCGTAGCTGATGAACACCTGCCGCTGGCGGGGCCACAGAGTCCCGCCAAACAGGCCGGCCAGCCGCCGGCCCAAACGAACCGCGACCGTCCCGTCTGCCGCGGTGATGGCGAGGGGCAGCAGCATGATCCAACGCCGGCGAAGGTGGTCCAGCGCCAGGGCGAGGAGCAGGCCGGCCGCCAGCCACCGCCAGTCCAGCGGCGCCCGGAAGGCGGCGACGCCCATCAGGCCGATCCAGGCCGCGGGCAGCAGGCGGAACCGACGGGTGGCGACGGCGGTCAGCAGGGCGGTCCCGCCGAAGTAGCCGCACCCGAGTGCCAGCGCCTCGCCGTGCTCCCGCAGGAGCGCGGCTGGCAGAACGCCGGTGACGATGAGCAGGATCAGCCCGGCGGCGACCAGTCCGCCGGCGGTGCCGGCCATGGAGCCCAGCGCGAAGGGCGCCAGGACGGCGCGCATCAGCCGCCGGTACTTCGGCGCGTCCCGGATGTCGTCCAGGGCGTCGAGGAAACCGTTCAGGCTGGCATCGATCGCCGCGAGCAGGGCGTCGCCGGTCTGGGTGCTGATGTTGACCGTGTCCACGACCTCGGCCAGCCCGGGGTCCTGCCGCGCTTCCTGGAACAGCTCGTCCAGCGTCATCGCGTGGGGGAGCAAGTACAGCCGGAACGCCGCGTTGCGCTCGGCGATCCGCCGGCAACCTTGCAGGAAACCCCTGTACGAGGCGTCGGCCAGCAGTTCACGGGAGACGGGCACAATCACCGCTGCCACATCGGACGAATCCCGGAGGTACTGTTCCCCCCATTCCCACCAATGAATGAGTGAGAAATCCGGCCGTCGCGGATTCTTCTGGCTGATCGCGAGACGATCCGGCAGGCCGTACCCGTAGGGATCGGCGTAGAGGACCAGCGGCACCGGCCCGGTGACATTCCGCATGCTCGTTCACCCGATGACAGGGCGCGCGGCGCCCCCGATGTCAATCCACCAGTATTGGGACAACGGGCCTAGGATAGCAAACAATGCCTCTGGATGAAACAGTCCGCCATCCGATTTCCGAACCTGCAACCTGTGAACCTGGAACCTGCGGGCATTCCAACCTTCAAACCTTCAAACGGTTCGATCACGATTACGAATTACGATTACGATCACGATTACGATGACGATTATGAATGACGAGCACGAACCCTCAACTCTCAACCCTCAACCCTCAACCCTCAACTCTCTTTCTGCGTCCTCTGCGTCTCTGCGGTGAATTCCCCCCCGCCGCCTCGCCGGCTCGCCGGCTCGCCGGCTCGCTCGATCAGGCGAGACGCCTGAGCAACGATCAGGCGGGACGCCTGAACCACTCTCCCCCTCCGCGCCTCCGCGTCTCTGCGGTGAATCTTCCCCCCCGCCCATCAACCATCAACGATCAACCATCAACCTTCCCTGTGCCCTCTGTGTCCTCCGCGGTGAATCTCCCCCGTCTGGCTCAGCTACTTTTGCAGTTCCAGGCTCAGGTTGACCTCGGAGCCGGCCATGACCTCGATCTCCTGGATCCACTCCTTGTAGCCGAACAGGAACAGGCGGATCTTGTGCGCGCCCGGCTTCAACCGCAGCTTGGCGGGCGTCATGCCCACGAACTTCTCGTCCACGAAGATGCTGGCGCCGGCCGGCGTCGTGGCCAGCGCGATGAGCCCCTTGTCGTCGGCGGCCGCCGGAGGCGGGGTGGCGGGCGACGGCGCAGCGACCGATGGGGCCGGCGCGGCCGGGGCCGCCGGCGCTGCGGCGGGAGTCGTCGGGACGGCGGCCGGCGGGGCGGCCGCCACGCCGATGGCGCCCTCGCCCACGGCGCTGGCCACGTACTTGCGGTCCTCCTCGGCCACGGCGATGGGGGCGCGGGTGGCGCCCCGGAGCGCCATGAGCACGCCGCGGTAGTTGTCCTTGTGCGCCTGGATGAGCACGCCGGCGTTGCGTCCCTGGTCGTCGGTGTACTCGATGCCGATGAAATGGAGCCGCGTCTTGTGGAAGAGGCCGAACAGGATGAGCGGCGCCAGCAGGATCCCCAGCGCGATCATGGTGCCCACGCGGCGGTGAGCCTCCTGGCCGTAGCTGAGCTGCGTCACCCGCGCCGGGTCGATGGTGAGGGACTGGCCGTCCTTCAGCCGCAGCCGGATGTAGCCCGGCTCGATGGTGAGGACGTTATCCCAGTCCTTGGGATCCACCTGCGTCTGCAGCGTGCCGCCGTTGTAGCGGATCTGGTCGAACGTGCTCCCCTGGACGAAGCCCACGAGCGAGATGACAAGCAGCGCCGCCATGCCTTGCCGGAACGTATCCATGGCACCCCCTGGTCAGATCAGACTATTACACATCGCCTCATGCGTTTTAGATGCTTGTTCGGCTAGCAGGAAAATTGTTAACCGGTAACTCGCGTTCAGTTTGATCACACTAATTTACCTGCAATTTCCCATTCACGATCAGCACTGAAATCTTCTGGTTGTTATATCTCAAATTCAGGTTACCGCTAGCTGAATAAAACCCCTTCCGAAAACCCGCGGAATCCATCACAGCGGCAGTGGCCTGGTAGTAATAGATTCCCGGCTTGATATTGTCCAACCGTTCCGCTCCCCGCACCTTTAAATTCTCTGTGACTCCTTGAATTGTCAAATACACATCAACAGATTGGTTCGGAATATTCAGGGCGGAACGATCGACATGAATCATTATCAATCCAGTTTCAGTGGCTGGACTTTCAGTGGAAGTTTCCGTTCCCCTTGTTTCATATGACTGAGCCATACCTGGCTGCTCTTGAGGCACTGAAGCAGCGGTTTGATTTTGATACTGATTGCGGCCACTCCATGAACCGGTCATCGATGCTTGACCGGAGCGGCGGTATCTGCCGATGAGTGTTGCTCCCCGCTCGCCAAACACACAACCCTGACCGGATTGATCTAATTCCATGAATACAGGTACGGAATCTCTGAACTGTCTAAATTCAACCGAAACCTCACAATCACCATCACGAAACTTTCCAACGACTGAATCCCGGTATCTCTGATATTCCAGTTGAAACGGAGCATTCTGAATTCTTGCCTCGTAAGACAATTTATTAAAACCTGTAATGTAAGCGGTTCTCCCGCTCACTGATACAGTCATCTCTCCAGCCGGCCCGGAGTCCGAGCTCGAATATTTCATGGTGTTTTGATACACACCTGATATGTTCATGAATTTCTTGTCAATCTCATCTTCAACTGATCGAATCACCTGGGCGGCCTGTGCGGCTCCCTGCGTGTTCTTGGAGTAGTCCCCACGCCATGTCCAGGGACCGTCAATTTTCATCTGACCCTCTTTAAACGTGCATTCATACTTTTCGCTGTCGATAGAAAGGAATGCTTTGAACGATTCCGATTCCGGCTGGAAAACCAGATCGGCTCTTAACGGGTCAATGGTCTGAGGCAGGGCATTCTGTTTGATGATCTGTCCGTTAACGATGATTGAATTGTTCTCAGCCAAGCGGACAGATAGTACCCGGGCTTCGTCATCTGAGGCATGGCTGTTGGTCAGGGTATACTCCCCCGGAATTTCATCGATTATTGATTGTTTGATGCCTGGCAAACGTTCCTGGTATTCATTATCTTTCTGTTCCTGAGCTTGTCGTTCCCTCGCTTCAATATCAGACTTGCTTAGAGTAAAAGCGATTCCATAACTGATGAATCCCGCTATTAAAAGGCCCACCAGGGGAGGCCCCACCATCCAGAACAGTTTTGAAAGCGCTATATCCGTCCCCTTTTCGGCCCAGATAAAATCCGGCATTGCGAACCGACGGCATACTTCGCCGATGAGCATCGCGATGGGTGCGGTGATCAAATACGCCAGAACGGCCGCGAGAATTCCAACGAAGTTTAACCTCTCGGAAAACATAAATATCGTTAAAATAAAGAGACCTAAAATATACACAATCACGAAAAAAATGATCCTCCCTATCGACATCTTGTCGGACAGTTCTTTTCCCAGGCCCATGAGAACCTCCCTGTGATAGTTTTTGTACCAGCCTTGATACTTGAGACCCCTGTCGCCCTCAGCCTTCTAATATATAAACAGCCTCCTTTTGAGTATTCTCCAATTCAAGAATTTGCCATCGAACTTGGATTGTCATAGGTCATCTGGAAGACAGTACAAGCCGCTGAACATTTTCAGGATGTTGCTCAGACGACCCATCTCGGACCCCGGCTTGTGGCCGCCGCACTCGGCTGGGCCTTTCATTGGTCAGAACCCCAATCTAAAGCCATAAGCATTTTTCCAAATCACTTCTAATATCTTTAAATACAATTCGTTGCTGTGGCTCGACCCAAGTGTTTCAGTCTTTGGGCCTGGTGCCCTCCTCGCCATACGTCTTGATGTGGGTCAGATGGTAGCAATTGGACAAGAACCAGATGAATTCGGAGGCGAGCAGAAAAAACCATGCCTGAACGATCGCCATCACTGCCAATATAATAGGCAACAGGAAAACGAAGGGGTAATCGAGGATGGAATCCTCGAAAATGGAGGGCATGAAATCGATCAAGAATGCCGAGCCGAAGAATGTCGCCAGCATGGCCAGCAGGAATTTCCCCCAGATGAAGAGAATGGTGAGAAACACGATGATGATGGCTATCCATTGAAATATCTTCTGGGATTTGTTCGTCGCGAAATACAAATTCTCTGTACTCTTCGACTTGATTCCGGTCCGTTGGATTTTACTGAAAAACAAACCCAGAATAAGAGTGGCCACGCACGATCCCACATACATGCACAGCATTCTGTACCACAACACCCAGAACGCTTTAGCAACGGCCGCTCGTTGGGGATCCAGCACGTCTTTTTCGTATCTGGTTTCCGCCTCTTCGCGCTTCTGCTCCAGTTCCTGTTTTTGCTTTTCGGCCGTGGTCTCAAATCGCTGGAGCACAGCCGGCTCGATATTCATGTCTTCGATCAGCTTGAGATCGATCAGAGGTCGGATGGTATTCTCATTGACAGACAAACGATATCGTCCCGCTTCGTGCCGCTTGAACGCGACGAGTGCGTATTCATCTGAAATATCGAGTTTTGGTTTTTGAACGTACGACTTGAAGCGCTGCAGACTTTGGAAGCGCTGGCGGAGAGTTTGCAGCCGGTCGTAATTTGCATAAAAATCTCCTCCCCGCAACGCCTGAGCCTCATCTTCGAGCTTGCGCATATTCTTGTCGATTTTAGACAGGAGGTCAGCCGCATCCTTTAACGTGAAATTTTCCCAGACAATGACCGAATCCTCCCCGTCGCCGAGGAGCCGCCAAAAACCTTCGAACTCGTCCGGGTCTTGGGTGTCGGCATTTTGCATGGCCAGAGCGAGGACCTTTTCCCGGTAAACGACCACGGGTTTCTGTCCCTCATAGATTTTGGCGCCGAGATACGGGCTCTCATCAAATTCATTGGGCACCTTCCAGATGGCATAGGGGGACGCCAGGATGAATATGAGTACCACCGCGATGAGGATGATGGCGACGGTCAGAGTGATGTACCAGTACTTTTTGAGTGTCGAAACCAGCGGTTGTACGTTCGGCGGAAGGTTGGAGATGTTAAACGAGCTCATCGGGCTGCCTCCTGTTGAATGTTTAGGAACAGGGGTACCCTCGGGCAATCGTCCACATCAGTAGATGAAACTGAAAAGAATAGCGCTGAAGATGGAATCTTCAACTGCCGGGCCCCCTGGTTAAGCCTCTAACTAATAACCGCGCCTAAATGATACTTGAAAACGGAGTCTTCCGCCACCTGCGCCAGCTGAACTTTTAAATTCAGTGACCTCAATCACACGGTTGCTGGCACGAGACGAAGCGGGTTGATCCGTCCTTCAGGACTGCTGTCGTACAGCTCGGCGCAAGCGCCCGATCACCCGGTCTCTCGTCTGTGGCAGGATGTCCGGGCTACCCCTCCGCGCTCCCTGCGGTGATGCGGACTTCGGACACCGGAAATCGGATCCCCGGGGCTTGCGGTTCGGGATTCGGGGTTAGCTCCCAACCATCGACCATCAACAATCAACCATCAACCATCAACCTCCCCTGTGTCCTCTGTGTCCTCTGTGGTGAATTCCCTACGAACGGAACACGTGCCGGCGGTGCCAGTGGAGCATCTCGCCGTCGGGGACGCACGCCTCGCTGTGCGGCCGCAGGATCCCCTCGCCGCCGTACTCCTCCAGGTCGAACCGCTCCCGCACCGCCCGCTGCACGGCAGGCGAGACGCGCACCTCCAGCGTGTCCGTCACCGCGAACAGCCCGGCGTCGAACGCCCAGTGATGCCGCTTGCACAGAGCGAGCGCGTTTCGCAAATCGTCGGGGCCCCGCGCCGCCACGGGGCGGATGTGCGCCGCCTCGGCCTCCACGAGCGTCCCCGCCGCCTCCCGCAGGATGAACCGCGACTTGCACACGCAGCAGAAATGGTGGTACTCGGTGAGCACCAGCTCGCGGAACGCCGCGTCGCGCGCGAGGCGGCTCACCACGTACTCGGCGCGCGCCTCTCCCACCGCGAGCGGCAGCGCCAGGCGCTGGCGCAGGTACGCCTCCTCCTGCTCTTCGGGCGTGGCCACGGCCGCCAGCGCGGTCGCCAGCGCCGGCACGCACCCCGTGAGCTGAAACCGCCGCGCCGCCGGGTCGAACCCCTCGATGAACGCCGGCCCCAGGAGCCGGTACCGCGCGCCCCCCGGCGACCCCTTGGGCCGGCTCGTGACCATCACCAGCACCGGCTGGCGGTCGCGCAGGCAGGCGAAGAGCGACCGATTGATGGCCCCGTCCAGCGAGCCGCTCTTGGCGGCATAGGCCATGCTCCACCCGCCGTCGGGCCGGGCGTGAATCACGTCCTCATAGATCTCATGATCGGCCCCCGCCGCCGAACGGCTCCAGACGGTGAGGGCGTAGGGACTATCCGCCGGCTTGAAGATCCCCTCGCTCAGCGAGTGCAGGCACTTCACCCCGAGCTCCGGTTGCTCCACCCCCGTATTGCGCATAAACTCCGCCCCCACCTCGGTCCCAAAGTACCGAGCCAACCTCAAAAACAGCCGCGCACGCTCATCGGGAGTCATGGCCACTATTGAAAACCCACTCCGGCCTGTTTGCAAGCGGAATGCATCGCCCCGATCGGGGTTGGAATGCTCCTCCATACCAGGTTTATTTCAAAATAACCACACAGCACTTCATTTGTATCACTTCGCAAATTGATAATTATTCAAGCCTGATTCATTGGGAAAATACCAATTATATGCCAAGATTATCCTAAAAATACTTCGGAAATCTCTTTACACCATTATTTAATGTGGTTCAATCATGAGCACCAGGATCACAAAATAGTTCGTTCGTCTCTTTCAAAAGATTCTGGGTGCCATCAACAATGGGGAGTTCTAAAGCTACTTCAGCTGCAGCTTTTCTAGATGCTTCAGTTGCCTCCTCCTTTAACTTCTCCGCAAAAGGGTAGCCAAAAACATTAAAATATGCACGAGCGAAATTTTCTGTTTCACGGAATTCAATAAATAATGGCCAAGTGTGATAACTGTTTTCATTTGTTAACTGACCTTGCTTGCCTATCCGCATCATGATTATTTCAGCATCACTATAATCTTGTAAAAGAACTGCTCGAGCAAGTTTAAAATCGTCTGTCGTAGCTGACCAGTCAATATTATCAATAATACTCTTAGCCCGATCTTTTTCACCATCTCGCAATAAAGCTTGAGCAAAGTTTACGGTTATAATCTTCTGATTTTGTTCTGAAAAGAATTTAGGAAGACGGAAAGCATACTCACCAATCATCTTTGCGCGTGGCCAATTCCGGTTTTCAAGCGCACCATAGAGAAGAGACATTATATGATTGTCAGCTTCAGAGATTTCTTCCGGTAAAGTTTTTCGCCACAGAGTTTGCCCTAGCTTGATTCCCACTTCGATGACTAGCTCGCATGTCGAATAAAAATATTCTGCACCGATTTTTACTTTCGAACCAATTGGTGCAAGACTACTTTCCTTAACATCAGCATCTCGACAAACTTTATAGTATTGTTCTGTCACTATTCCATCGCAATGAGTTATCAAATTGCGACGTTGAGAACACTCGACAAAAGCAGGCCAGTTTTCAAATTCAGTTAATTTAATTTTATATCGTTGGCTTAAACATGCAAATTGTTCTGAATAACTCTTTCGTCGTAGATCTTCTATGTTATCGTCTAAAACTTGTTGTTTTAAATCTTCTATTGTTTTGGCTGCAAGAACATCCGAAAAAGTTAGTGTTTTCTCAAGACTATTAAAAAGTAACGGTTTTCTTAAATAGAGACCATGGAGGAGATCCCCTGTAAAAGCATCAAAAGCTGAAAAAAGGGCAAGAAACAAACCACTTTGTATCACTCCGGGAACATCTGATCGTGCAAGGCGTTCTAGTTGAAAAACTGTCGTCTGAACAGCGCTCTGGGCTAGTATTCTTTTATGACAATCCGGATCTTCAAAAAGAGGAAGGTTTGATTCAAAAGCTTTTAAAATTTGCTTTAATTGCTGTAATTTATCTTTATACGCGAGAGGAATGAATTGTCGCGCTGAATATTTGATATCTTCGGCACGACTAACGAGACAATCAATTGCTTCGGCAATAGGATGTTTTTTTTCCTGATCTGCCGAGAGATCGGAGATACTGCCATCGATATTGTTAGAATTCTGTAATGAATCATCTGACATGTTCCAACTCCAAGATGATTATTATGTCAACACTGTCCCGTTAACGGATTTTCGTTGCCATCTAACATGTTCCTAATGAATCTTTTAATGAGCATTTTTGTCTGATACGATTTGAGCTTTCAGTTAGCATCTACTGCAGAGCACTTACCGTATTAAGACGCTCCTTCAATACCGCTATTTGTCGTCCTCTAATACCTGGATATCCAGATCGTTCTGGATGTCGGATAGGATTTGTTTGATGTCGGTAATGAATGCAGCTTCCGAGGCGGCGTCAAGGGTGACGTCGAAGTAGGCGCCCACCTCCACATCGCTGCCCTGCTTCAGCTTGGGGATAATCTTGGTGCCCAACCGGTTCCATTTCTCCGGGCTGATGCAGCCGGAGATGCGATACCGACGAGTTTGCGCAGTGGACGCAGGCCCGGCCTGTCCTCCTGCCTCGGCACCCGGCTGTGTCCCGGTAGCAGAACCTGGGGTGGAACCGGCAGCCGCTCCGGTCGCCGACCCAGGTAGAATTCCTGATCCCATACCGGAGGCGGAGCCTGTGCCAGCTCCCTTGCCGGGCGTCGGGCCCGAATCGGATCCGGCGGCTGAACCCGGGCGACCCTCCTTAATGGCCTTTGCCTGGGCTTTGGTGAGCAGAAACACATTGGAATCGAACGCGATCTCATCCAGATGGACCTGTTCCTGGAACCAAACGTAAGTATAACTCCCATCCGCCTGGGGGTTCGAGGCCAGACCAAACGTCCCGCTGGTCACGAATTCCGCGATCTTTTCCCGAAGCACCGCGTCCGGATCGGTAAGCCGGATGAGCGAGCCGTTCAGGAAACTCTGCCGCAGGCTGGCCAACGGCCAGGCGCCGGATGCCTTCAGCGCCGGCGGCCACGCGCGCTCCAGGTATGCGGCCCCGACCGATTTACTCAGCAATCCCTCGGACATTAGCGCAGTGATCACGCGGCCGCACATGGTCTCGCTGCCGCTGGAATGCCCCGCGCCCAGGTCGATGACCCGAAGGCCGTCGGTTTCCTTGCTGTCGAAGAGCACGGCGTAGCGGAAGCCGCCCCACACCTCGTCCTTGGCCGCTTCCTCGGCATCGGTGAGTTTCGCCTGGATCTCGGCCCGTTCCGACTTCTCGAACTCACCGCCTAAGGTTCCCTCGGCGATCTCCTTGGCCACGCGCTTCCAGGCCAGCCACAGTTCCACCTTGTCCCGCAGCTCGCGGCCGGGCTTCTTCAGGCACCAGACGAGCGCCCCGGGGTAGAGCCGGGGCGATTTACCGCGCTGCCGGGTCCACTCGGCGATGCGCGTGCGGAGGGCTCCGGAGCTCACCCATTCGCTCTCCGGGTCCATGACCACGATTGTGAGCCGCGGCGTGTCCGCCACCGCCGCGCCGTCGTCGGGAAATGAGACCATGGTCAGCGCCGTGCCCCGCTCGAACTCCTTCTTGACGATCTGCCGCATGGCCGGGAGGATCTCCGTGGCCTCGTCGATCGACGCGCGGCGGTCGCTGACCACTTTTTTCAGGGTCGGCTGGTGGCTGATCTTGAAGCCGTCGGCGCCCACGCGGCGGAAGAAATACGACTTGTCTTCAAGCGCGAACGCCGCCGTGTCGATGGACGTGGTGTCCACATCCGGCTCGCCCAGGGCGAAGCGCAGCTCCGGCAGGTGCGCCACCTTGTCCACCTGGCCGCCGGACGACTCAAAGAAGACGGCGGTGCCCACGCGGCGGTGGATCTGGCGCAGGGGACCCTTCGTGTCGGCATCCAGCGCCCGAGCGTGGGCGTGGTCGCTGGCGATATCCGCATCGATGGCGGCCACCAGGCGGGACTCGCCGAGCTGGCCCAGCACCACGCTGCGGAACTCGGGCGCCTCCAGGGGCGCGGACCCCAGGGTGATGAGCGGCTCCCGGCGGGCCTCGGTGAAGCCGGTGCGGTAGGCCCAGGCGATCCACTGGGCCAACATGGCCAGCGTGCCTCGCGTCTGCTGGTACTGGGCCAGCGCCTGCCACTTGCGTTGGAACACCGACAGCGTCGCCGGATGGAACGGATAGCAGTTCTCAAAGCGGCCGCGCAGGAATTCGGCGGCGCCGGCCTGGGTGGCGGCGCTGTCCACCGCCGTCCACTCCGGCGGGAGCTGGGCGCGCCGGTCGAAGCACCAGGTGGCATAGGTTGTGGCCACGTTGCGCCGGATCCGTTCGCTCCCCAGGTCTTCGAACAGCCGCTTGCGGACCACCTCGCTGATCTCGGTCTCGTCGTTGGCGATGAGGTCCTTGGCCACGCGACGGACCACCTTGGTCAGCCGGTCCTGCCACTGCATGTCCCAGTCGGTCATCTCCACCTGGCTGCGGGGGAGGCTGATCATGGCCACGCCGCATGGCGTGCCCGTCATGGCCACGGTGAGGTTCTGGATGAAGGCGTGGAACGGGTCGGCAAACGCCCGGTGCCGGTTGAAAAAATTCAGCACCTCGTCGAACAGCAGTAGCACCGGCCCGTTGGCCGCCGCGAAGATGCGGCCCAGCGCTTCGGTCCCGGGCGGCGTGGTCGCGGCGGCGGGCCCCAGTTCCCGGACGCCCGCCTCGCCGGCCAGTTGCCGGGCGATGTCGATCCACGGCGTTTCGCGTCCCGGCTGGGGATCCCAGGCGTTGCCCACGAACACCGCCACCCGCGCCTGCGGCACGGCTGGCAGTTCCCATTCGATGATCCGGTCCGAGATGCCCGGGAACTGCTTCGCCGACGGCCCATTCGTCGCCAGATGGTACAGCGCGGTGAGCGTGTGGGTCTTGCCGCCGCCGAACTGGGTGATGAGGGTGAGCACCGGCGCCGTGTTGGCCGTCTGCCCCGCCAGCCGCCGGAGCACCATGCCGGCGTGCTCGCGGAGCGCCCGGGTGAAACAGGTGCGGCCGAAGAACTGCCGGGCATCCCGGTAGTCCTCGGGAGCCGTCCCCGCCACCACCTGCTCCAGGTGAATGGCGAACTCGTCGGGATTGAACGATCGTCCCTCCCGAACCTCCTTGCGCGGCGTGGCCACCTTGTACCAGGGTTCCATAGCTTCAGCCTCCGGTCTGATTAAAACGGAACGTCATCGGATAAATCGACAGATTCATTTGGAGTGTCAACTCGCGGCGGATACAATTCAAGATGTCTCTTGATCAAGAACAAAATCAAGACGCCTGTCAGATTCACTGCAAGTTCTGCAAAACTCTTCGGTGGTTCACTGATGACCACTCCCTGTCCGTGTCCAACTCCTTTCTCAAAATTCCGTGCGTTGGGCACAGAACGCAGAATGTGCTTTTCGAATACTACGAGAAACTCCTCGTGATAATCCGGGATGATCCCGCTGTCGATGATTTTCCGTACAAGCTCTCCTGGTTTGGCCTGTTCCACCCCTAATATTCCCTTCATGGTGCTTTCAAGCGCCAGGTTGGCTGAGTTGATTGCACCTTTAAAATCACCATTGGAAAAGTCCGACCGAGCTTGTAGAAATTCGTGGAGGGCACCCTCAAAACCGGCGACAGCGATCAGTTCGATAGCTTTCGCGTGGATTTCCTCTTCGAGCCACTTGGAATCAACCTTTAAAATACGGCCATCGAGCATCCGCCACGGCAGATTGGCATCATCGAAAATGACGTTGAGTTGTTTTTGATATCTAACTGGGTCAGCACCCGAATAGCCTCGATTCACTTGATATTCCTCAAGAATATCGAAAAAAAGCTCACATGAATCGAGAACAAACCTGGGAGTACCTCGTTGGATAAATTCCTGCATGCTCTTGAGAACTTCATATTCATTTGGGTTCTTGTATGCACGAAGCTCGATCCAGCCATGTTCTTTTTTCAAGCGCTCTGGCAGATCGTCTGTGCATAGATCTGAACTAGAAATATGATCTGAATCATAGTAAGGATCACAATCTCTAATCGTGATCCAAATTCTATTTCGCGATGGAAACGTCAATGACGATGTCTTGGCGGTGGCAGGATTGCGTTTCGAAAACACTTTAGGGCGCATTAAGTTATCTCGGAATCGCCAAAATCATAGCGTCCAGCAACCGTTTCTCCTCGCTGCCGGATGGATACAAGGCGGACAACGCATTTGCCAATCGCATGAAGTCCGGGCCGCGGTCCTGTTCCGACTGGAGCAGGGCGCGCAAGGCGTTGGTCTGACCGCTCGACTGGAGGAGCATCGCCGCGTGCACGCGGTCCAGCGTGGTGGCCTCGCTCATGGCGGCGGCATCCGCCGATATCGGGTCCACCAGCACCTTGCGCCGCCCCCGGCCGCGGACTTTTTGGGCGCGGTCTTCCGCAAATTCGGTAAAGAGCGATTTCTGCAACCCTTTCCGCGGATCCTCGGCGATCCAATCGGCCGCCGCGCTCACCCCTTCGGCGCCGAAGAGCTGGCGGGCGCGCTCGGTGACGGGCAACAGCCGCACCACTCCCTTTTTGGTTTGGATGATGCGGCCCTCCCATTTGGGCAGGTCGATTCCCAGGGGTTGGGCAAAACGGCGGACCACGTCGAAGATCAGGCTATATCCCTTCACTTTGCCCTTTGGGATATCTTCCTCTTCCTCATCATCGTCTATATCTTCTTCATCCGAGTCCTCAACGTTAGAATCCATCTGGCCGCTGGTGGACTGGAGCGTCCAGAGGAAGAGCGCCGTCAACCGCGCATCCTCTTCCAGCACGCCAGCCATGCCGTTTCGCGCCCGAGCTTCATCTGTCCCAAGTATTTGTTCTAGGGCCGTGCGTCCAACAACCTCCCACACTTTTTCAAGATACTCGGCGAGTTTGATCTCGCTGCCGTCGGCAGTTTCAACTTTCCGGTATCGGCTGAATATCTCCAATGCCGGGCCGATGCAGGCAAAGACCAGATCCGCGCCGCGGACGCCCTCGCCTTGGAGACGTTCCATCCAGTTCCCAACGCGGTTAGGAAGCTCATGGAGTACCTCCGCCCAATCACCGATGAGTGCGTCATCTGATCGCGGGCGGCAAATTAGATGAACGCTTGTAGCAAGCGCGGCTGAATCGCGAGCACGTAGGCGCGTGCCCATCTCTGTAGCAATCGGCCATGATCCAGTAATCGTCCATCCACCACGAATCATTCCAGACAGTAAAGCCTCCCAGCCCTCGGTGGTTTTATGTGCGAATACGACCGAGCTAATACCGTCCTCTCGCAGAATCCGACGTCCCTCAGAGAAAGTAAGTGCCATAGTGTCTTCAAACCAAACGCGATCCTTTATCCGGCCATTAATTCTCTTCGACTCATCCTGTACGATTTCTTGTTGTTTGGGAGAAAGTGGATTTGAAGAATCGAAAGGGTCTTCCATTACACTCTTGCTAGCTAGAGCCCGCTTGAGCCATACAAGAAAGAAATCGGAAAGATCAGCATAAGGCACCGCATCATAATATGGGGGGTCTGTAAACCAGACATCGACACTCTCATCAGGCAAATTACCGCGAGATGCAGCGTTACCGCTAAAAAGGTTTCCTGCAAAATAGGTGTAATTGAAGGCATTCTCCAATGCTGCTGAACTTCGATGGTAAGCACTGATAAATGATCCGCTACTATCAACTGTAAGGACTGCTTCAGCCCAGTCCCAAAATGGGGGAATTTTCTGGCTTGATAGCATGTGAACAGGGCATTCTGCACCGGGCTTCCAAGGAGTACCGGAATTACTTAGATCCGCCGTTTTTCCCACTGCGAGTGCAGCTAGCAATTGTACTTTCTCGTCATCGTATCCTTCGTTAATAGATGAGATTGAACCGAGCGCAATCTTTTGGCGAGCAGTGAACAAGTCACCCCATAAGCGCATTCCATATCTTTGAATACGAAAGCCAAGAGTTCCTACCGGAGGTAATGGCTCATCGGGAATCGGACAATGCCCCTTGCGCCTGCCTTGTTCCCATTCGGCAAGAATCGTTCTGAGTTGCTTCTGTGCTTTCCATACGGCCTCATAATCTCTTTCGCTAGAAAGACGATAGTTGCGTCCCTGAATACCCGGATACAGCGTTACAATTGCAAGCATTCGAGCGCCACCGATACGTTTACCGTTTTTGTCAAAAACCACATCAGCCCCACCGCGCTGCTCGGAAAGCTGTGCACGGACGCGTTCCGGTGGCAACACCATGTTGCAACACGGGCAGGTGGCTTTGGCTCGTGTAACCGTCCCTCCCCGAACTTCTTTCTCTGATTTTGGCTCGAAGATTTCGAATTCGACGCGGGGCGGTCCGGTCCGCGGTCGAACGACCTTAAAATTGAGCGCACGCTTCCGGCTGGCTTTCTTGCAGAGCCAGAATGACCGCATGAGCGGAATCTCAGCACCGCAGTTGGGCGATTCGCACCTAACTGTCCGCGCCCATAGGTAAGCGATCGGCGTAGCACCATCCGGGTCTTTGGGATAAAACTCCGAGAGTTCTTGCTCGGCCTGTTTCTTGATCTCCCCACCAACCCGGCGCAGTTCCGCGGCCAATTCCGGTCCGTGGCGGGGAATGTCCTCCAGCATGACCTTGAGGATGAGACAAGCCACCGGATTGAGATCGCTGGCGAATGCCTCGCACCCCAACCGCAACGCCTCCAGAGGGATTGATCCGCCTCCGGCGAACGGGTCCATCACCAGCGGCGTCTCTTCCGGATGGGCCGCCTTGACCAGTGCGCGGGCTGTCGTGATAAAGCTATTGTTCGAAGAATTTTTCCAGTCGGCAAAATCCCCGATGAAGGTCAGAAGTGCTTCGTGCAGGCCCTCGTCGGTCTTTACCTGTTTTACCATTCGGGGAGTGTTCCATCCCGGCATGCTGATCAGCAGTTCTTTCGCACTCGTTTTGAACGCTACCGGGCACAGGGGATCGTCTGGATCGGGCAGTAGAAGCGCCATAAGCATCGCCCGGCATGCCGCCAATGGTCGCCTTGCCCACCACAGGTGGAGCGTTGATGGGTGACCATGACGTATAGATTTTTCCCTCGCCGAGTGTTTAGAAACAACTGCAATTGGGAAATCAACTTCAGCTAATCGTTTACATTCTTTAGGAATCATTATTCTTCTCTTAAGATAGTTTCTTTGGCTTTATGTAAACATCATTAGCGATTAAGTTCATAAAGCTCATTGTTTTTCTCTAAAAATCAATGGGTTAGTCATGGCGTTCACATTCAGCCAGTAATGAGCCACCTTGGTGACTTCGTGCCACGGGAAGCGGGCCGGATCGGGGATGGGCTCCTGAAGAATTGGTTTATCCGCACAATTGGTCACGACGTAAAGCCAGTAGCAATCGCGCCGGTCCTCGGCGACGCGGCGCTCGTTGGGCGTCAGCAGGATGGTGCCGGTGGCGTCGCTCAGGCCCTTGACTTCGATGAGGCGGAGTTCGCCAGAGGCCAGATCCAGGCTGGAGATATCATAGCCCAGGTTCTGTTCGTGAACGTCCTCCACCCGGCGCCCCTGGGCGGCTTCGAAATCCATCACCACCTGCATGGCCTTCGCCTCGGTGTCCGGGTTAGGACGCAGGTGGAGGATCTCGTCGGTGTTGCTCGCCGGATGGGGCAGGATGAGAACGCTGGTGAGCCGCTCCACGGCCTGCAGGGTGAGGGCGCGTTGCTGGGCCAACTCCTCCCGCCGCCGCTCGCGCCGGACGATCAGCTCGGCGTGGCGGTTCTCCGCCTGGGCCAGCCGCCCCTCGGCGCCCACCACTCCCCGCTGAACGTCATCGGCCGCCTGCCCGATCTCGATATCGGCGCGCTGGATGAGTTCGGTGAGCGACAGCTCCACGTGTTCGGCCACGCGATCCAGCTCGGCCACGCGTTCCGCTCGCGTTGCATCGAGGAACGGCCCCAGGGCCTGCTCGTGGAGCCAGCTGATGTCTTCGGGAATCGTGGCGACGTCCGGCAACGGGGCCGGGAGCGCCGCCGGCGTGAGGTTGCCCAGCATCACCGGGTCGCGCAGGTTGCGGCCGCCCTCGTCGTCTAACTCCACGGCGAACAACCGCTCATGGATGACGTGGCCCAGGCCGTCCACGAGCCGCGCGCGGTAAACGTCCAGCCGGACCGCCCGATCGTGCTGCAGGGAGTACAAGCAGGCCCCGTCGGCCAGCGTCCCGGTCGATTGAGCCAGTGTGTGGCGGCGGATGGACTCGAACAGCGGATGGCCGGGGGTGACCCATTCCAGACTGTGCTTTTCGGCCGTCTCGCGGTCTGTGGAGCACGCCGGATACTTGGTGGCCAGCGCCGGCAGCCGCCAGTCCGGTTCCCGCTCGTACTTCCGGAGCACCGGCGGCGTGCGGGCCGGTTCGAACGCATGGGGGTAGTAATCCAACGGCTTGATGGTCAGGGGCACGCCGGAGGCGGCCTCCCGGATGAACCGAACGATGGTTTCGGGCACCATCCGGTGCTGCTGGGCCTGGGCGCGCCGCTCGATGAGCATCTCCAGATTCAGCTTCTTGGCGGCCAGCCCCTCCAGGGCGTTCTGGCAGATGGCGCGGAAACGGCCCTCGTCCACATCCACCAGCAGGCGCTCTTCGAGATCCTCGTCGCCCAGCTTGCCGGCATAGTAATCCCGCAGGATGCGCTCCACGTGCGCAGCAGGCAGAATCTCACCCACCACGTTGAACACGGCGTCGTCGTCGAGGGCGTTGCGGATCTCCTGCAGCTTCTCCAGCAGGCGTTGCAAGACGCGTCCTTCGATGGTGTTGGTGGCCACGAAGTTGAAGATCAGGCAGTCCTTCCGCTGGCCGTACCGGTGGATGCGGCCCATGCGCTGTTCCAGGCGGTTGGGGTTCCACGGAATGTCGTAATTGAACAGGATGTGGCAGACCTGGAGGTTGATGCCCTCGCCGGCCGCCTCGGTGGCCACCAGGATCTGGATGGCGCCTTCGCGAAACTGCTGTTCGGCGTGCAGGCGGGTGCCCGGATCGTCGCGCGAGCCCGGCTTCATGCTGCCGTGAATGCAGCCCACCGAGAATCCCCAGGACTTCAAGTGTCCCATCAGGTAATCCAGCGTGTCTCTGAATTCTGTGAAGATCAGCAGCCGCTGGTCGGCGTGATCGAAGAACCCCTCCTGGTGCAGGAGCTCCTTCAACTTGGCTAGTTTGGCCTCGGTTCCTGATGATTCCACGGCCTGGGCCTGCTGGGCCAGTTGCTTCAGTTCGGCGATCTCCTCGCGGACCGCGTCGGCGGTTCCCGCCAGGGAGATGGCGTCCAGCAGGGCCTCGAAGCGTTCCCGCTCCTGTTCCTCCATCTCCTCCAGCTCGTCCGGATCGGGGAGTTCCGGCGGCGCCAGGCGCACCAGGTCCTGGGCCCGTTTGAGCCCCTCGGTGAGGCGGCGGATGCGATTTTCCAAACTGTGCCGCATGGAATAGGTGCTGGAGGACAACCGGCGTTGATAAAGAGCCATCAGGAAACCGACGGCGCGTGCCCGCAGCTCGTCCCCCAGCGCGGCGGCCTTGGCGCTCTGGCGCTTCACGAAGCGGGACACGTCCCGGTAGAGCTCGAGCTCCGCACCGTCGATCTGGAAATCCACCGTGCGGGGGATGCGCTTGGTGAAGATCTTCTCCGCCGTCCAGGTGCCGTCGGATTGGCGCTGGGGGAAATGGATCATCGCCTCTTTCGTGCGGCGCAGGTAGAACGGCGCCCGCCGCCGGCTCATCGCCTCTTCGATGGAGCGGACGTCGGCGAACACGTCGGCATCGAGCAACTGGAGAAACAAGGTGAAATTTTCCGGATCGCCCTTGTGGGGCGTGGCGGTGAGCAGGAGCAGGTGGTCGGTGATGTCCCGCAGCAGTTCGCCCAAGGCGTAACGGGCCGTCTTGCGCGCCGGCGGCGACCAGGACATGCGGTGAGCCTCGTCCACGATCACCAGGTCCCAGTGGACCTGCCGCAAGCCGGGGAGGATGTCGTCCCGCTTGGCCAGGTCGAGCGATGTGATCACGGCCCGCTGCTCCAGCCACTGGTTGACGCCGAACTGCTCGCGGATATCGCCGCCCTTGAGGACGACGAATTTCTCATCGAACTTCTCGTGGAGCTCGCGCTGCCATTGGAAGGAGAGGTTGGCGGGACAGACGATGAGCACGCGGTCGGCCAGGCCGCGGAGTTTCAGCTCCCGGATGAGCAGGCCGGCCATGATGGTCTTGCCGGCGCCGGCGTCGTCGGCCAGCAGGAAGCGCACGCGGGCCAGCTTCAGGAGGTAGTCGTAGACCGCTTCGAGCTGGTGGGGCAGCGGATCCACCCGCGACATGGAGAGGCCGAAAAACGGATCGTACTCGTAGGCGATGCCCAAGGCGTAGGCCTGGATGCCCAGCTTCAGCAGACGTCCGTCACCGGCGTAGTTGAGCGTCGGATCCGTGACGGTGAGTTTTGTCAGGTCGGCGGAGGTGAGAGTGACTCTTCGAAAGCGTTCGGTTTGGATTCCCACCAACCCGACGAGCCAAGTATCTGCATTGGGGCGCTGCACCGTTTCCACCCGCATGGGCTCGTTAAAGAGGGGACCGGTGAGTATGTGTCCGTCGCGAAGCATTGGGTGATCCGACATGAGTTGAGCCTCTCTATTCTCGCACAGCTAGTTACTCAAAGCGCATTTAACGAATCGTATCCCTGCCGGATGATCGCCGCCATGAGGCGGCACCACGGTCTGGAGTGCGGCGGCATGACGCCGCTCTGGATGGGCGCGGAGCGCGGGGTAAAATCGCTTGGTGCGGTGAGGCTCGTAAAGTAATACCTCGGCGCCCGCGTCCCGCGGGAAACCAGAGCGCAGACGTGTCTGCGCACTCCAAACCGGTCCGGCCAGAGCGCAGTCGAGCCTGCGCACTCCAGGGCGCTTCGCGCTATCCAGAGCGCGTCGCGCGACGCCGTCACCTGCGGGCCATCCGGGCCGAGTTGAGTCATTCAAAGCCACCGTTTATTTCAGATCCCGGATCCAGGGGCTGAAGACTTTGTGGAATTTCTCCGAATATTCTTTCAGCCAGGCGTGCTGTTCGGGCCAGTTGGGTTCATCCGTGAAGTCACTGGAACGACGGACATAGATCCGACAGCAGCTTGCGTTATCCGGGTTGTACCAGACGAGTGGTTCACCGATCCCTTTTTCGAGGTCTTCCTTGTGCCTGAGCAGAACCTGATAGTTTTCTTTCGCATGATCGCCCTTCAGGTACATCTCAACCCGCAGTTCGGGCTGAAAGATTTGGGCTTCCGAATCATACATCGAGGCGATGCACGACAGGTGCATCCCCTGCTTGCCAATCGAAATGTTCAGCCGGTTTCTCGGCGCCGGCTTTTGACATCTCAATGTGCTGTGCTGATCCAGATAGTCTTGAAACGCCAGCCAAAAGCTGAGCTGGAGCTGCTTAGCTTCGGAACTCTCGGCGTTGCGGGCGGCGTGCTGAAGCGTACGGCTCCAGTCGTTGGGCTTGGAGACGATGTTGAACTTGGGGGCGACGGGTGAGTCACCGATGCGCCAGAGCTCCACTTCCAGGCCGAAGAAGGTGATGTGCTCTGCGGTGACCTCGTTCAGCCAGTCGAGAGCGGCGCGGTGCTCCTCGGTGAAGCGCTGGGCGATCCAGACGATGGTGACCGCCTCCAGGCCCGCGGCGTAAGTGAGGAGCTGGCCCAAGTGGGTGTGGTCGGTGCGCTCCAGTTGGTTCTCGATGAGCACCCACGAGTCGTCCAGGAGGTTCTTGCACAGGATGTCGGCGCGGAAGGGGCCCACTTCCTTCTCCTGGGCCTGCACCTCCAGGTCGAGACCCAGGGCGTCGCCCAGGAGTCGGATGTTCTCCTCCTGGGCCAGCCAGGGAGTGAAGTCGCCCGACTCGCTAGTCCAGACGGTGCGGAGATCCACGCGTTCCAGGCGGCCGAGACTGTTCATCTATACCTCGCGGAGTTGAAGGTTGGATTCCATTCGTTCCAGGTTCGGCTACCGTTGATGGTTGATCGTTGATGGGCGGATTCCATTTGTTCCAGGTTCGCAAGTTCGAAAGTTCGCAGGTTCGCGAACCGTTGATGGTTGATGGTTGATAGTTGATGGGCAGAAGTCGAGGATGGAACGTGGAAGCGAGATGGATGGCGATGACGCGCATGCGCCCCCCTGAGAGTCCTCTACTGCGTGGCCTAGACGCATCTTATGATAGACCGGCAGGCGGAGGAAGGGCAAGGAGAAACAAGGAGGAATGTGATCCAGTTAACAGTTTGGATGGGCACCGAGTTGGAAAATTCCGTTTTTCAAGCGCGCAACTTTCTGTCGCCGTATCAGCAACTTGGGATGCTCTCAAATTCCAGACACTCGATGTATAAGGCCGACCGCTTGTTGAATAGGGGACGGCTGGTTGTGGTATAAATCAAATAGCTCTGTCGCTGGCTTCGCATGTTGAATCAGGCTGAAGGTTTCGGACGACACAGCACGGACGATGAGGCTGACGGGTTCGGGCGTCACGGCATGAGAGATCGGTTGAGAGGATCGCATGATGTCTGACCGGTGCCCGTTCTGCGAACTGAAGGACCGGTTGATTCTCGCGGAAAACGACAACGCCGTGGCGGTGGCGGACGGATTCCCCGTGTCGCCCGGGCATGCGCTGGTCGTGCCGCGGCGGCATGTGGCGTCGCTGTTCGAGACGAGCGAGGAAGAGCGGCGGGCGATCTGGGAGCTGCTGGAGGAGGTGCGGCGCATCCTCGTCGAGAAGCACAAGCCCGACGGGTTCAACATCGGCGTCAACGACGGCGCCGCCGCCGGACAGACGGTGATGCACCTGCACGTCCACCTGATCCCGCGCTACGCCGGCGACGCGGCTGAGCCGCGGGGGGGAGTCAGATGGATATTTCCGGGTAAAGCAGCATATTGGAAAGAGCGATAGACGATGCGGGGTTATTAGTTGAGAGTTGAGGGTTGAGGGTTGAGGGTTGAGTTCAGAAAATCCGGGTTTGAAGGTTTTAAAGTTTGAAGGTTCTAATGTTCGCAGGTACGTCGGCAGTTGATGGTTGAATGAGGGGTGGGGGAAGGAGAGATGGCGGAGTTGGAGAGATACATAAAAATGTTCGAGGGGGTGCGGCGGGCGCCGGGCCCCATGTGGGGGGCGACGACAAAGGGGCGCGCGCCCCACAAGCCGCTGCTGCTGCTGGCGGTGCTGGACCTGGCCGCCCGCGGCGCCCTGCCCGCCGCGTTCCTGGACATCGGCGGCGACCTGAACGAGCTGAACGAACTGTTCACCGGCTACTGGCGCCGGGTGGTCCCCGCGGGGCGGACGAGCAGCATCGCCTTCCCGTTCTCGCGGCTCCACAACGAGCCGTTCTGGGAGCTGGTGCCCGCGTCCGGCCGGACGATCGACGCGGCGGCGGTCAACAACGTGAGCACCGTGGTGCAGCTGCGCGCCCTGGCCGTGGGGGCGCGGATGGACGCGGAGCTCCACCTCCTCATGCAGGGGACGGAGGCGCGCGCCGCGCTGCGGGCCGTGCTCCTGGCCGCGCACTTCGACGCGGCGGGGGCGGCCGCGCTGGAGGCGCGGATCGTGGAAAACGCCGGGGCCTTCACCTACAGTCGCGAGCTCCTGGTCCGGGCGCAGCGGCCGGTGGTGCGGGAGCCGGACGCGGGGGAAGAGTACCCGAAGGCGGTCCGCGACCAGGGCTTCCGGCGCGCCGTGGTGACATGCTACGACCACCGCTGCGCGCTCTGCGGCGTGCGCATCGTCACCCCCGAGGGGCGCACCGCCGTGGACGCGGCCCACATCGTGCCGTGGGCCGAGAGCCACGACGACGACATCCGGAACGGCATGGCGCTCTGCAAGCTCTGCCACTGGGCGTTCGACGAGGGGCAGCTCGGGGTGGGCGGCGACTACACCGTGCTCGCCGCCCGGACCATCGGCACCGCCGCCAACGTGCCGGGATTCCTGCTCACGCTGGCGGGCCGGGGCATCATCCCGCCGGCGGACCGCGCCTTGTGGCCGGCGCAGGAGAACCTCGGCCGGCACCGGCAGCGGTTCGGGCTGGATTGAGGAGAGGGGCACGCCAAGGCGCCAAGACGCGAAGCAGGCTTTTTTTGTCAATGGAAAGACGAGGGGAGGGACCTGGGTACTGGGGGCTGGGACCTGGGGAGAAGGACCTGGTACTGGGTGCTGGGATCTGGGGGGAGGGACCTGGGTACTGGGTGCTGGGACCTGGGGAGAGGGACCAGGGGAGAGGGACCAGGGGAGAGGGACCTGGGTGCTGTAAGCCGGGACCTAGGACCTGGGTACTGGGACCTGGGATGTGGAACCCAGAACCCAGGACCTAGGGCCAGGATCTAGGACCCAGAACCCAGAACCTGGGTCCAGAATCTAGAACCCAGAACCCAGGTCCCAGGTCCGAGCACGATCACGATTACGAGTACGATCACGATTACGAATTACGATCACGATCACGATTACGAATTACGAGCACGATTACGATTACGAATTACGAACACGAGTAGTTTTTGAGCAACAGAGGAGGAGGGAGCGACGATAAGGAAGCCGACAGACCGAGTGGCGAGAGTGCGCCCGAGCGGAGGATGCCCCTGGAGACGATGAATGTCAGACCGCACGGATTCCGCTGGACAGGCGGAGGGCGCGGACGGTAGGATGGCGGCACAGACGGCAAAGCAATCGGTCGGACATAGAGCGAGGAGGTTTCAATGCGGACAGTCCGTTGGGCGGGGAGAGCACTATACCTTCACCTGTTCCTATCCCTATTCCTGTGCCTGGGCCTGGCGGCCGGTGCGGCCGGCGCCGGGCTGCTCCAGTGGCAGTGCCACGGACCGTATCCGGGCGACCAGGCCCGGGTGGCGGCCACGCCGGAGGCGTGGAACGGCGTGTTCGCCGGCCAGCGCGGCGGCGGCGTCGCGCGCATGACCGTCATCGATTTCCCCACCGTGGGGTATCACGACTGGACCCGGTTCAACGACGGACTGCCCGATCTCGACGTCACGGCCCTGGGGGCCATCGAAGTGTCCGGCACCGAGTTCATCCTGTGGGCCGGCACGCCCGGCGGCCTGATGCGCGGCGACTACAGCAGCGCCGACTGCGTCTGGACCGCGGCGGACGCCCTGGGCGCGCGACCCGTGCTCGCCATCGCCACCCGGCCGGACCCGGCCGGCGACTGGATCGTCTACGCCGGCTGCGCCGACGGCACGGTGTTCGCCTTCGACCCCGGCGGGGCCGCCGACCGCACCGGCAACCTGCCGGGGACGGCGGTGCACAGCCTGGCGGTGCATCCCAACGCCCCCGGCACCGTCTTCGCCGGCCTGGCCGACGGCTCCATCTACCGGACCACCGACGGCGGCGGGGAGTGGACCGTCCTCGTGGCCGGCGACGGCTCGGCCCGGGTGGCGGCGCTGGCCGTGAACCCGCGCGAGACCGACAAGGTGTACGCCGGCTACGACTCCACCGCGGCCGGCGGCTGGCGCGGCGTCTGGCGGAGCCTCACCGGCGGGGCCGCCTGGACGAAGACCGCGCTGGAGCAGCCGGTGTACGCGCTGGCGTTCGACACCACGGCGCCCGACATCCTGTACGCCGGCAGCCTGGGGTCGGCCGCCACGGCCGCCGTCTACCGCACCACGAACGAGGGCGCCTTCTGGACACCCTGCGACGGCGGCATCCTGGACGGGACGGGCACCGTGGCGGTGGTGTCGCTCGCCTTCAAGAAAAAGTTTCCGAAGGGGCTGTTCGCCGGCACCGCGGACGGGGCGGTCCTGCTCACCCGCGACGACGGCGCCACCTGGGACTGGCATCACACCGGCCTGGCCGTCCCCGGCGTGCCGGTGGTGGCGGCGGGACCGGCGCCGGAGCACCGGGTGTACGCCCGCAGCGCCGCGTTCGGCGTGTGGATCAGCGACGACAACGGCTGGACCTGGTGGAAAACGGCCCAGGTGGGCGACGCCGCCGTCTTCGCCGACCACTCGGAGACGCTGGTGGTGGCGCCGGTGGACGGCGCCGCGGCGCCCGTCGTCTACACCACCTGGGACGGCAACCTCTACCGCAGCGACGACGGCGGCACGACGTGGGTGGAGCCGATGCTGCCCTCGTTCTATTCCGCCCGCTGCGTGGCCGTGGACCCGGCGGCGCCGAACGTGGTCTTCGCCGGCGGCATCCATCCGTGGTCGGCGGTGATCCGGAGCACCGACTGGGGCGAGAGCTGGATGGCGGTCACCGCACCCTTCATCTCGGCCTTCTGCCTGACGGTGGACCCGACGGATCCGCTCACTCTCTACGCCGGCGGCGCGGCATCGTCGTACGAGTACACGCTCCAGAAGAGCGTCGACGGCGGCGCGACCTGGACGTTCATCGGCGCCGAGCTCGAGGACTGGTACGTCCATGCAATGGCCATCCGGCCGGACAATCCGCAGGTCCTGCTGGCCGGGATCGAGAACGGCGGGCTGTACCGGAGCTGGAACGGCGGCGCGACGTGGAGCGCCACGGCGACGGGGCTCGACACGTTCACCATCGGGACCCTGGCCATCGAGCCGGAGTGGCCCGTCAACGTGCTCATCGGGACCGAGTCCGGCGGGGTCTATCGCAGCACCCACACCGGGAGCAGCGTGTACAGCGTGAACACCGGTCTCAATACGTCGACCACTTCGGTCACCCAGCTCGTCTACCACACCGACGGGTCGGGGCGCGCGTTCGCCGCCACGAATGACTGCGGCGTCTTCTTCCGCCACTTCCTCTACGACCTGAACCTGGACGAGCTGTTCAACTACCTCGACCTGTGGGAGCTGCGGGGATTCCTCAGCGAGGACAGCACGGCGCCGGCGGCCGGCGACGGCGCGGCGGACGCCAACCGGGACGGCCGGGTCAACGTCGTGGATCTGGTCCGGATGCGGATCGAGCTGGATTAGGCCGGCGGTGGGAGAGGGGCGCGCCAAGACGCGAAGGCGCAAAGAAGACTTTTTTGTCAATGGAAAGACGAGGGGAGGGATCTGGGTACTAGGAACTGGGAATCGAGGACGTTCGCAGGTTCACAGGTTCGAAAGTTCCGGGTTCGGATACTGTTGATAGTTGATGGTTGATCGTTCGGCACGCACCCGGCCCGCAGGGCCGGACGGCATTAGCCAGGGGCGCAGCCCCTGGTGCGAGACCCATCGACGCAGGCGCCTGTTTTCCCCACCCCGAGCCCCATCGGGGCGACATCGGGGCGTTCGGAAAACCCGGCGTTTCAACGAGAGCTCGATCGATCGGCGCCCACCACGATTCACGCCACCTGCCTGTCGCCCCGCTGGGGCGACCACGCGACAAACCACCGTCCACCAGGGGCTGCGCCCCTGGCTAATGCCGTCCGGCCCTGGCGGGCCGGGATCGTGGCGCAATGGCTGATTGATCCGATCCCGTCACCAACTTCGGACATCGGACTTCGGATTTCGTGCTCGTAATTCGTAATCGTGATCGTAATCGTGATCGTAATCGTGATCGTAATCGTGACTCGATTCGAAATGCTCACCACGAAGTCACCAAGGACACGGAGCATTCATTTTTCATTGATCAACTAACAACTGATGCTGAACCTGGAACCTGCGAACTTGTGAACCTGGAGCCTGCGAACCTGTGAACCTGGAACCTGCGAACCTGTGAACCTGCGAACGTTCAAACCTTCAAAAGGCTCGATTACGATCACGATTACGAATTACGATTACGAATAACGAGCACGAACCATCAACGGTCGCTCAGGCGGGACGCCTGAACTACTTCTTCTTGTCGGGGAAATCGGTTTTGGTCTTCTTGCCGTTTTCCCAGGTCTCGGTGCGCGACAAGGAGCCGTCGATCCACCACTCGGGGAACTGGCCGTCGGGGACGCCGTCCTTGTAGCGCCCCTTGCCGGCGACGCCGCCCGACTCGTGGTACACCGTGAACGCGCCGTCCAGCTTGCCGTACTTGTAGTTGGCCTCGCAGCAGACCCGGCCGCTGGTGTACTTCATCAGGTACGGGCCGTGCAGGACCTTGTTGGCGTGGTTGCCGCCGTTGGCCTCCACCACCCAGCGCCAGGTGACGGCGCTGCCCATCCAGACGTTGGGGTGGCCCGGCGGGTAGAAGCCGGGCACCCACGTCTTCGGCGTCTTCGAGGTGACGGGGTAATAGGTGAACTTCTCGTAAGTCCGGTCGCCGCCGAGGAGCGATATCCGTCCTTCGTAGGTTTTGAGCTCCTCGCCGAAGACGTCCAGGACGAGCACCGCCGGATCGCTGTACGGGCCCACGATCTTCGGCTGGGCCGCCAGCACCTCGGCCTGGCTGAGGCGCAGTTCGATGGGATCCTCGGGGGCCTCGAACGCCGCCGGCGGCAGCAGCTCGGACCAGGGGATCTCGAGGCGGTCGCGCTTGGGCGGGACGTCGCGGGTCTGCTCGGCGCGCCCCGCCTTCGTCCGGATCTCGATCTTGAGCCGGTAGCCGGCGAACTCGTCGCAGCGGTCCAGCTTCGAGCGGGCCCAGCGGACCTCGAGCTTGTCGTCGGGCTTGAGATCGTAGATGTCCAGCTTCGCGCCGCCGGGGAGCGACGGCGGCTGCTGCGGCGGGATGAGGGTGACGATGACCAGGTGCGCCTTGTTCTGGACGGTGTAGTCGCGGTGGACGAACCCGCCGATGACCTGCACGCCGCACTTGCCGGTCCGGCCGGCGGCGGCGGAGAAGGTGAGTTTCTGCGTGTCCACCGGCTCGGCGATCTCGCGCCAGCGCGCCGCGCCGGGCTCGCGCACCTGGACGGTGATGCCGGACGCCTTCAGGTTCTGCTGGAAGAAGACCACGACGCTGTCGCGGGCGCGGGTCAGCGTGTCCGGCACGGTGACGGTGTAGCACGGCGTGCTCAGGGGGTGGACGTCCACCGCCCGCTGGAAGTGGCGCGGTTTGGCCGCGGCGTCGAGCTCCGTGGCGCCCTTGCCGAGGTCGGTGTCCACCATGCCCCAGACGGCCTCGGCGTTGGCGGCGGAAAAGTCGGTGTAGAGCCGGCCCAGCCGGCCGGTGGAGACGGCCAGCTGCACCAGCGCCTCGGTGCCGCCGCCGGTGCGTCCCAGCGCGGCCATGTAGTCGGGGAGGAAGGCGTCGGCGCCGCCCCGGTAACCGGTCTTGACGTGTTCCAGCAGGAAGGAGGCGCCGTAGCCGTGGCGCTGGAGCATCTCGACGCCCTTGAGCAGGCCCACCACGGTGCCGCCGATGTCCAGCGGGCGGCGGTAGACGGGCCAGAGGGTGTCGCGCTTGGTCAGGAGCGGCCCGACCTGGATCTTGCCGCTGGAGCGCGACTCGTAGAGGGGCTGGATCTCCTGCTCCAGCGCCACGGCGGCCGCCTCGGTGCACCAGAGGGTGTCGTTGCCCGTGACGTAGCCGGACTGGATGGCGTGGAACAGCTCGTGGATGATGGTCACCTGCAGGTTCACGCCGTCGTCGGTGGCGCCGAGGTCGGTGGCGCGGTCCAGGGGGCCGGCCTTGTCCAGGTTGATGCTGAGCCAGGCGCGGCGCGTCAGCGCCCCCTCGAACAGGCCCACGGCGCCCGCCTGCTTGCGCCACGGCTTGCGCAGGTAGACGTTGATCCGCTGGTCCAGGGGCTTGAAGCCGCGGGTGGCGGTGAGGTAGGTGTAGGCGTACTCCAGTTCGGCCTCGATACAGAGCGCCCCGGGCCAGGCCCACTCGTCGCGCAGCCACCCCCCCTTGAACTCCCGCTCGATGGCGTGGATCTCCTCGATGATGCGCTGCTGGTTCGCGTACGGGGGCGGCACGCCCGGCGCCGGGCCCGGCGGCAGGGTGCCGGCCATGCGGTGGCGCCACAGCTCCTCGAGCTGGGCGAACGCCTGGCGGGTGCGGTCGTTGCCGTTGTAAAGGGATTTGGGCCAGAGGATGTTGAACTTGCCCGAGCGGCTGATGATGCCGTTCCACTCGATCCCTTCGGTCTCCTCGGCCGCCTCGGCGCCGGACTTGACGTAGAGGGCGCCGGAGATCAACGTGGCGCCCACCACCAGGTAGACGACGAAGTTGTGGTGGGTGCGGAAACTCAGGGTGTCGCCCTGGCGCTCGGCGGGCATCTCCTTGAGCCGGCCGTCGTCGGTGGCGATCCGGACGCCGGTCCAGCCCCGGAGGTCCGGGTCCACGCCGAGGCGGGCCAGGTCGAACGTCACGGTGAGGGGCTGGCGGAGCCGGTCGTCGGGCGCCATCCCGCCGTCGACGCGGAAGCCCGCCAGCACCAGGACGTTTTGCTCCCCGAGGCGCGCCTTGACGGGTTGCAGCTCCGCCGGCGCCAGCCGCCCGGCGCGGAAGTCGCGCGGCTGGTCCAGCGCGCCGGCCGGCGCGGTGAGGCGCACGCCCGCCACCGGCTCGGCGTCGATGGGCGGCGAGTCGTAGCCGGCGTGGGGATTGGCCTTCGGCGGCGGCGGGTACTCGTCGGGGGGGATGATGGTCTCGGCCGGGTCCAGGGGCGTGACGTCGGGGGGCGGCGCGCTGGTGCTGCTCTCGCCGCCGCCGCCGTCGCCGCCGAACAGGTCGTCCCAGTAGTACCAGAGGGCGACGCCGCCGCCGGCGAGCAGCACGATCAGGGCGAGCGCCAGCAGGACGAGGAAGGTGTTCCGGCAGCCGTGGCCGGACTTCGGCGGCGCCGCGGGCGGTTGCTGGGCGTAAGCCGGCGGCTGTTGGGCATAGGCCGGCGGAGGTTGCTGGGCGTAGGCCGGCGGTTGTTGGGCGTACGGTGCGGGCGCGGGGGCCGGCTGGGGCCGCTGCCGGGCGGCGCAGGCGGCGCAGATGGTGTAACCGGCGGGGAGCGGGGCGCGGCAGTACTGGCACGCCGAGGCCGGGGGCGGCTGCTGCTGTCGGGAGGCGCAGGCGGCGCAGATGGTGTAGCCGGCGGGGAGCGGCGCGCGGCAGTACTGGCACGCCGAGGCCGGCGGTTGCTGCTGCCGGGTGGCGCAGTTGGCGCAGATGGTATAGCCGGCGGGAAGCGGCGCGCGGCAGTACTGGCACGCCGATGGCGGCGGGGCGGCGGGCGTCAGCGCCTGGCCGCAGCGGCTGCAGAAGGGCTGGTTGGGAGCCGACGGCGTGTGGCAGCGGGGACAATGCGCCATGGGGTGACCTCGATGCGAAGTGAGTTTCAATGTACCATCGAACGAGGGGAAATCAAAGCGCGGGGGGATATTCACCACAGAGGCACGGAGGACACAGAGAGGGCATCATTTGTCATTGATCATTTTTCAATGGTCATTTGTCATTGGGCAGAGGGGCGGAAATGGGTGAGTGGGTGAATTGAGAACGTTCGCAGGTTCGAAACAGTTGATCGTTGATGGTTGATGGTTGAGAGTTGAGGGTTGGGAACGAAATCTGAACCCCGAGCCCCGAACCGCGAACCCCGAGTTGCGATTTCCGAATTCCGATGTCCGAAGTCGGTGACGGGATCGGATCAATCAGCCATCGCGCCACGATCCCGGCCCGCCAGGGCCGGACCGGATTAGCCAGGGGCGCAGCCCCTGGTGGGCGGCGGTTTGTCGCGTGGTCGCCCCGGCGGGGCGACAGGCAGGCGGCGTGAATCGTGGGGCGCCGATCGATCGGGCTCTCGTTGAAACGCCGGGTTTTCCGAACGCCCCGATGTCGCCCCGGTGGGGCTCGGGGTGGGGAAAGCAGGCGCGCGGGGTGACGGCGCCTGACCAGGGGCTGCGCCCCTGGCTAATCCGGTCCGGCCCTTTCGGGCCGGGCGCGTGCCGAACGCTCAACGCTCAACCATCAACCATCAACGATCAACGGTTTCGAACCTGCGAACGTTCAAACGCCCGATCAGCGGCACGCATATCGGAATGGGAACGAGCCTCGAGCCTCGAGCCAGGGTCCCAGAACCCAGGTCCCAGGTCCGATTACGAATTACGAGCGCGAACTCCGATGTCCGAGTCATTCACCACGAAGGCACGAAGGGCACAAAGAATATTGAGGGTTATGGGTTGAGGGTTGGGAACGACACCCGAACCGCGAGCCCCGAACCCCGAGACCCGAACCGCGAGCCCCGAACCGCGAGCCGCGATTACGATCACGATTACGAATTACGATTACGATCACGATTACGAATTACGATTACGAATTACGAGCACGAACTCCCAAATCCCAATTCCTATCTCCTATTCTTCTCACCGTTCACTGTTTACTATTCACTGTTCACTCTTCCTGGCCGACCGCGCCAGTTGCACGGCGAGCACCAGGGCGGTCAAGGGGAGGGCGAAGTAGAGCAGCGCCGCGCTGAGCCAGGGCAGGGCGTCGTGGCCCGAGGAGTTCAGGATCAGGTAGGCGGTGTACGCGACGTAGTAGCCGAGGAAGAGCCAGCCCTCCCAGCGGCTCAGCTCCCGGCCGGTGAAGAAGATGGGGAGGCAGACCAGCGCCACGACCACCATCACCGGGATGTCGAACCGGGCCGCAGCCGGCGCCACGGCGACGCCGGCGGGCGACACGGCGGCGGAGAGCCCCAGCACGAACAAAATGTTAAAGATGTTGCTCCCCACGATGTTGCCGATGGCGATGTCGCGCTCGTTGCGGATGGCGGCGATGATGCTGGAGGCCACCTCGGGGAGCGAGGTGCCCAGGGCGACGATGGTGAGGCCGATGACCAGCTCGCTGACGCCGATGAGCCGGGCGAACACCACAGCGCCATCAACGAACCAGCGCGAGCCCAGGACCAGCAACACCAGGCCGCCCACCACGAACACCAGCAGCAGCCAGACCGGCTGGGACGCCGCCGGCGGCGCCGTCTCGTTGGCCTTGGCCGCGGTGGTTCGGGCCCGCCGGCTCAGGATCACCAGCACCGTGGTGTAGCCAAGCAGCAGGAGCACCAGGACGGCGCCTTCCAGTCGCCCCAGGGCGCCGTCGAACGTGAGCAGCCACACCAGCACCGACGCGCCCACCATCACCGGCACGTCGAGCGTCAGGAGCTGACGGTTGACCAGCAGCGGCACGATGGCGGCCGAGACGCCCAGGATGAGCAGGACGTTCAGGATGTTGCTCCCCACCACGTTGCCCAGGGCGATGTCGGCCTGGCCGGCCAGCGAGGCGAAGAGGCTCACGGCGGCTTCGGGCGCGCTGGTGCCGAAGGCGACCACCGTCAGCCCCACGATGAGCGGCGGAATGCCGAGGCGCCGGGCCAGGCCCGAGGCGCCCCGCACCAGCAGCTCGCCGCCGACCGCCAGCAGGGCGACGCCGAGGATGAAGAGGATCAGGGTGATCATCGAATGCTCCGTAAAATCAAAGCTGGTGAGCGCTAGTCTCAATGCAAAACAGTGAACAGTCAACAGTAAACAGTGAACGGTTAACAGTCAACGGTAAACAGTGAGCAGGGCGGAGCTAGGCGATAGGCGATGGGAGTTGGGAACTCGGTGCATAGAGGGGACTTTCATTGATCATCTGTCATCGCACATTTTGGATTATTGGTGATTGCTTAATCCTGAATTGGCTATTTGGAGGCAGGTGGCCGGCCTGCCAGGGCCGGACCGGATTAGCCAGGGGCGCAGCCCCTGGTGGGCGGCGGTTTGTCGCGTGGTCGCCCCGGCGGGGCGAAAGACCGTTACTCGGATCAACGCACTATTTTCGGACACCTTCCCGGCGCATCCGTTTGTATGGTTAGAACCATGGGGAGGTGACCATGCCGCAATCGTACGCACAGATCCTGTTGCACCTGGTGTTCGCCACCAAGGGGCGTGAGCCGTTTCTGGCCGATCCCGCGATCCGCCGGGAATTGTACCGATACCTCTGCGGCATCGGCCGGCGGATGCGCTGCCCCATCCTCGCCGCGGGCGGCACCGCGGACCACGTCCACGCTCTGGCCGGCCTGTGCCGGACGGTGACCGTGGCGGATTTGCTTGAGGAACTCAAGGGCGGGTCCTCAAAGTGGATCAAGGAGAAGGGCACCGCCCTGTGGACCTTCCGCTGGCAGACGGGATACGCCGCGTTTTCGGTGAGCCGGTCGCAGGTGGACGCCGTCCGCCGCTACATCGACAGCCAGGAGGAGCACCACCGCCGGGTGACGTTTGAGGCGGAGTTCGTGGAGCTGCTCCGGCTCCACCAGGTGCCGTACGACGAGCGGACCCTCTGGGATTGATCGGATGGTGAGCGGGTGGTTCCGCGGCCCCGATGCCGCCCCGGTGGGGCTCGGGGTGAGGAAACAGCCGCGCGGGGTGGAGGCGCCTGACCAGGGGCTGCGCCCCTGGCTAATCCGGTCCGGCCCTGCGGGCCGGGTGCGTGCCGAACGATCAACAATCAACGATCAACGATCAACAGTTTCGAACATCCGAACGTTCAAACGCCCGATCAGCGGCACGCATGTCAGAACGGGAACGAGCCTCGAGCCCCGAGCCCCGAGCCTCGAGCCCCTAGCCCCGAGCCTCGAGCCCCTAGCCCCGAGCCTCGAGTCTCGAGCCTCGAACCGCGAGCCAAGGTCCCAGAACCCAGGTCCCAGGTCCGATCACGATTACGATCACGATTACGAATTACGATCACGATTACGAATTACGATTACGATCACGAACTGGCATCGAGGGAAGACGCGGCGGCGCGGAAGACCGCCATGGCCTCGAGGACGTGCTCCCGGTGCGTGCGCGTCTGGCCGATGCACATTCGCAGGGTGTAGCGTCCGCCCAGCTTCGTATGGCTGATCATGATCCGGCCGGTGGCGTTGACAGCCTCCAGGAGCGCCGCGTTGAGCCGGTCGAGCGCCGCGGGGTCGCCGCCGCCGGCGGCGCGCCACGGGTTGAAGCGGAAGCAGACCGTGTTCACGGGCACCGGCGCCAGGCGCTCGAAGTCGGGCTGGGCGTCGACCCAGGCGGCGAACTCCCGGGCCAGGGCCAGGTGCTCCCGCAGCATCGCCCGCAGCCCCTCGACGCCGTAGCTCCGGATCACGAACCAGAGCTTGAGGGCGCGGAAGCGGCGGCCGAGCTGGACGCCCCAGTCGCGGAAGTTGGTCACCCGGCGGTCGTGCGCCGTCTTCAGGTACTCGGGGGTGACCGACATCGCCGCCACGAGGGTCTCCGGGTCGCGGCAGAAGAAGGCGGAGCAGTCGAAGTTGGTGAAGAGCCACTTGTGCGGGTTGAAGACGAACGAATCGGCCTCGGCCACGCCGGCCAGCAGCCCGCGTCCTTCCGGCAGGATGGCGGCGCTGCCGGCCAGGGCCGCGTCCACGTGGAGCCACAGGGCGTGGCGGCGGGCGATCGCGGCGATGGCGGGCACGGGGTCGACGGCCGTCGAGGAGGTGGTCCCCACGGTGGCCACGACGGCGCAGGGGGCGAGGCCCGCGGCGCGGTCGGCGGCGATGAGCCGCTCCAGCGCCGCCGGGTCCATGGCGTAGTCGGCGTCCACCGGCACCTTGACCAGGTTGGCAGCGCCGAAGCCGGCGACCATCATGTCCTTCTCCACCGACGAGTGGGCTTCCGCGGAGGTGTAGACCCGCAGGCGCTCGGGCCAGGCGCCGAGTCCGTCGCGGTTGACGGCGCCGCGCGTCAGCCGCTCGCGGGCGGCGATGAGGGCGGCCAGCGTGGCGGTGGAGGCGGTGTCCTGGATGGCGCCGCGGAACGCCGGCGGCAGGCCCAGCATCTGGCGGAGCCAGTCCATGACCACCTCCTCCAGCTCGGTGGCCGCCGGCGAGGTCTGCCAATTCATGGCGTTGACACCCAGGCCCGCCGAGAGCAGCTCGCCCAGGATGGCCGGCCCGGAGTGGTTGCACGGGAAGTAGGCGAAGAAGCGGGGGTGGTTCCAGTGGGTGATGCCCGGCATCACGATGTCGCGGAAATCGGCGAGGATCCGGTCCCAGTCCTCGGCCCCCTCGGGCGGGGCGGCGGGGAGCTGCGCCCGGATGTCGCCCGGCTGGACGCGGGGCCGCACGGGGTAGCGGTCGGCGTGGTCCATGTAGTCGGCCACCCAGTCCACGAGCTCGTGGCCGTAGCGGCGGAAAGAGGCACTGTCCATGGAGTGTTTCCTCGAAGGCGGTGTTCCCGCCGGCGGCGCCGGTCGGCGGCCCGGCGGACGGCCCCCAGTGTATCACGGGAGCGAAGCAGAGGGGGAAAGTGGGAATGGGTGGATAGGTGAACGGGTGAATTGAGAACGTTCGCAGATTCACAGGTTCTCAAGTTCGCAGGTTGGGAACAGTTGAGGGTTGTTGGTTGAGGATTGGAAACGAAACCCGAACCCCGAGACCCGAACCGCGCGCCCCGAGCCGCGAACCCCGAACCGCGAGCCGCGATTTCCGAATTCCGATGTCCGAAGTCGGTGACGGGATCGGATCAATCAGCCATCGCGCCACGATCCCGGCCCGCCAGGGCCGGACGGCATTAGCCAGGGGCGCAGCCCCTGGTGGGCGGCGGTTTGTCGCGTGGTCGCCCCAGCGGGGCGACAGGCAGGCGGCGTGAATCGTGGGGCGCCGATCGATCGAGCTCTCGTTGAAACGCCGGGTTTTCCGAACGCCCCGATGCCGCCCCGGTGGGGCTCGGAGTGAGGAAACAGCCGGGCGGGGTGGAGGCGCCTGACCAGGGGCTGCGCCCCTGGCTAATCCGGTCCGGCCCTGTCGGGCCGGGCGCGTGCCGAACGATCAACGATCAACGATCAACGATCAACGATCAACTATCCGCGAATCTGTGAACTTGGGAACTGGGTCCTGGGTGCTGGGACCTGGAATTCGAACCCTGGGACCCAGAACCCAGGTCCCAGGTCCGATTACGATTACGAATTTCGATTACGAATTACGATAACGATTACGAGGAGCCCTGACTTCCGGCGGGGGGAGCGGCGTGTGGTAGAATAAACGCAACCTGTTCGAAGTTCCGCAAGCACTCGGGGCTGGAGGTGGTCATGGCTGGAGCCGGGATCCGAAAGATCGCCATCAACACGGGCGGCGGCGACGCGCCCGGTCTCAACGCGGTGATCCGCGCGGCGGTCATCGCCGCGCTCAACCGCGGCTGGGAGGTGTGGGGCATCCGTGACGGCTACCACGGCATTCTCAGTCCGGAGAAGTACCCGAACGGCGGCGTGATCCGGCTGACCGCCGACTCGGTGCGCGGGATCACCCACCTGGGCGGCACGATCCTGGGCACCACCAACTGGGGCAATCCCACCAAGTACCCGGTTCCGGGCCCCGACGGTCAACTCCACGAGGTGGACCGCACCGGCGAGATCATCGACTACTTCCGCCGGGAGGAGATCGACGCCCTGGTGGCCATCGGCGGCGACGGTTCGCTGACCATCGCGATGGAGCTGGTCCGCAAGGGGCTCAAAGTCATCGGGGTGCCCAAGACCATCGACAACGACCTGGACAAGACGATCATCACGTTCGGCTTCGACACCGCGGTCTCGTTCGCCACCCAGTGCATCGACCGGCTCCACTCCACCGCGGAGGCGCACCATCGCGTCATGGTGGTGGAGGTGATGGGCCGCTATGCCGGCTGGATCGCCCTGAACACGGGCATCTCCGGCACCGCCAACGCCATTCTCGTCCCGGAGATCCCGTACGATCTGACCCAGGTGGCCGAGAAGATCCGCCAGCGCGAGGCCCGCGGCCGGCATTTCTCCATCGTCGTGGTGGCCGAAGGCGCCAAGCCGAAGGACGGCACCGTGACGGTGGTTTCCAAGGAGGTGGGCCGGCTGGAGCGGCTGGGCGGCGTGGGCGCCATCGTCACCGACCAGCTCCAGCAGCTCACCGGCAAGGAGTGCCGCCTGGTGGTGCTGGGCCACCTGCTGCGCGGCGGCAGCCCCACCACCTTCGACCGGCTGATCGCCCTGCGGTTCGGCGCCGCGGCGATCCGGGGCCTGGCCGAGGGGAAGGGCGGCTGCATGGTGGCGCTGGATCCGCCGACGGTGCGCTACGTGCCGCTGGAGGCGGCCACCAGCCGGATGAAGTCGGTCCCCTTGGATTGCGATTCCATTCTCACTGCCCGCGAGCTGGGCATCTGCTTCGGCGACTGAGCGCGGGCCGGGGCCGGCGCGGGAGGGCCGATGCTGCTGCTGTTTCTGATCGTCGCGGGCGCCATGATCCTCTTCTTCACCGAGGCGCTCCCTGTCGAGGTGACTGCCCTGCTGGTGCTGGCGGCGCTGCTGGTGACGGGGGCGGTGACGCCCGAGGAGGGGCTGGCGGGTTTCTCCAACCCGGCGACGGTCACCGTCACGGGGCTGCTGGTGATGAGCGCGGCCATCGAGAAGACGGGCGCCCTGCAGATCGTCGCCCGGCGCATCCTGAAGCTGTCCCGCCACGCGCCGGGGCGGATCATGGCCATGCTGACCGGGGTGACGGGCGCGCTGTCGATGTTCCTGAACAACACCCCCGTGGTGGCCATGCAGCTTCCCATCGCCATCTCGCTGGCGGAAAAATCGCGGCTGGCGCTCTCCCGGCTGCTCATGCCCATCTCGTTCGCCGCCATTCTCGGCGGCACCTGCACCATGATCGGGACGTCCACCAACGTGCTGGTCGGCGCCCTCGCCGCCGAGCGGGGCTGGCGCATCGGCCTGTTCGACATCACCGCGATCGGCCTGGTGTACTTCGTCGTGGGGATGGCGTACATGGCCGTGGTGGGCGTCCGGCTGATCCCCGACCGGGACCGGCCGCGGGAGCTGTCCGAAAAGTACAGCCTGCGGGAATACATCGCCGAGGTGGAGGTGCTGCCCGGCTCGGCGCTGGTGGGCCAGGCGGCCGGGCCGCGCCTGACGCTCGACGGCGGGGAGCCGGCGGGCGTCGGCATCCTGGCGGTGGTGCGGGGCGAGCGCAAGCACCTGCCCGACGAGGCGCCCGCGCTCGCCGCCGGCGACCTGCTCATCGTCAACGGCCCGGTGGACCGGCTGCTCCGGCTCCGCGAGCAACCCGGCCTGCGCATCCGCCACGACTTCCACCTGGACGACCAGGCCCTGCAGTCGGGGCAGATCGTGCTCGCCGAGGGAATCCTGGCGCCGGCGTCGCGGCTGGTCGGCGCCACCCTGAAGGAGGCGGATTTCCGCCGCACGTACGGCGTCGTGGCGCTGGCGGTGCGGCGGCACGGCAAGCTCCTGCGCGAGAAGGTGGGGCGGATCCGGCTGGGTTTCGGCGACACGCTGCTCCTCCAGGGCGACCGCCAGCGGATGGACCAGCTCGGCAGCGTCGCCGACTTCCTCATGCTGGAACGGATCAAGCTGCCCCAGCCGCGCCGGGACAAGATCCCCCTGGCCGTGGGGATCTTCCTGTCGTGCCTGGTGCTGATGGGGGCCGGCGTGCTGCCCCTGACCACCGCCGTGATCGTGGGCGCCCTGCTCATGCTGCTGACGCGGTGCCTGCGGCTCCAGGAGCTCTACAGCGCGCTCCCCTTCAAGATCATCCTGCTGCTGGGCTGCCTCATCCCGCTGGAGCGGGCCATGGAGCGCAGCGGAGCGGCCGACGGCATCGCCCACACGCTGCTCCGGGTGGCGGGCGACGGGCGGCCGCTCCTGGTGCTGGCGCTCCTGGCGGTGGTCACGCTGGTGTTGACCGAGATCATGTCCAACACGGCCTCGGCCGTCCTGATGGCCCCCGTCGCCTTCGCCCTGGCTGCCCAGCTGGGCGTCTCGCCCAAGCCGCTGGTGCTGGCGGTGATGTTCTCGGCGTCGTTCTCGTTCCTGACGCCGGTGGGCTACCAGACCAACACCATGATCTACGACGTGGGCGGCTACCGCTTCACCGACTTTGCCCGGGTGGGCGCGCCGCTGACCGCGCTGCTGCTGGGCGTGTCGGTGGCGCTGATACCGGTGTTCTGGCCATTCTGACAGGAGGCATCATGCCGAACGATCCGCGCGCCGACAGCAATTTCCCCGACTTCGAGAGCCAGCCGCTCACGCGGGGGGAATACATCCAGTCGGTGATCCATCTGTACCGCGGCGAAATGCAGCGGGCGGTCACCTGGCGCTCGCGGCTGGACGCGACCACGAACTGGGCCATCGTGGTCACCGTCACCGCACTGAGCTACGCGTTCGGGGCTGTGGAGCACCCGCATGTCATCATCATCCTGGCCAACGTCGTCATCCTGACGTTGCTCTGGGTGGAGGCGCGGCGCTACCGCTACTACGACGTCTGGCGGACGCGCCTGCGGAAGATCGAGGAGAACTTCTTCGCTCCGCTGCTGCGGCGCGACCTCCAGAGCCCCGACGCGCGCTGGGGGAGCATCGTTGCCGAGGATTTCCTGCACCCCCGTTTCAAGATCGCTTTCATCCACGCCCTGAAGGCGCGGCTCATGCGCAACTACGCCACCCTGTTCCTGATCACGCTGGCGGCCTGGCTGGTGAAGATCAGCGTCTGGTCGCCGCGGGGCCACCTGGAGGAGGGGCTGGCGTTTTCCTGGGCGCAGTTTTACGGGGCCATGGGCTTCTCGACCCTGTCGCCGGCCGTCGTCCTGGCCGTTCAGGCCGCCTTCTACGGGTTTCTGGCGGTGGTGATGCTGGGCGTCCGGGTGCCGTACGGCTACAGCGGGGAGATCCACGAGATCACCCCGGACCGCGAGTTCTGGGACCGCTAGACCACGGACGCGCGATGACGGTGAAGACACTTCAGATATCCCGGCCGGTATGGCTGGTTGCGGCACTCGGCGCCGTCACCCTGGCGGCGGTGCTGGCGACGGGGCCGGATTATGGATTGAGCTGGGACGAGCCCACGTACATGAACGCGGCGCGGGGCGTGGAGCGGTGGCTGGCCCGGCCGCTGCAGGAGATGTTCCGCGCGCCAGTCATCGCCGCCGACTGGAACTTCGAGCCGGTCAACGTGCATCCGGCGGGCCTGCGCTGGCTCTACGTCGCGGGGTTGCGGGCGCTGCCCTTCTCCGCCGATCCGTTCGCGCGGGTGCGGGCCTTCACCGGACTGTTCTTCGTGACCGCCTGGGCGCTGTTTCTGCTCTGGCTGGCGCCCGAGCGGCCGCTGGTGCCGGTGGCGGCCACCCTGGCGCTGCTGACTCTGCCACGGGTGTTCGCCCACCTGCACTTCGCCGCCACCGACCTGCCTCTGGCGGCCGCCCTGCTTCTGCTGACGGCCGCGGTGGGGCGGGGGCTGCGATCGCGCTGGTTCTGGCTCGCCGGCCCGGCGCTGGGCTTCGCCGCGGCGGTCAAGTTCACCGGCCTGGTCCTGGGCATGGTCCCGCTCGCGGTCGCAGCGGTGGCGCTCCGGCGGGAATGGCGCACCGTCCTGCCCCGCCTCGCGCTGATCGCCGGAGTGGCCGTGGCCGTGTTCTACCTCCTGAACCCGGACTTCTGGTTCGCCCCGCTGGCGAAATGGCGGGCGTTTGCCGGATCCACCCTCGCCCGCGAGGAATGGACGCCCATTCCCACACTTTTCGCCGGGCGCTTCTACCCGTACCGGGGCCCCTGGTACTACCCGTGGGTGATCGCCGCCATCATCACGCCGCTGGCGCATCTGGCGCTGCTGGCGCTGGGGCTGGTCCGCGGGGCGGTGCGGTTGGCGACGCCTCCGGATGCGCCGCCGCCGGCGCAGACACCCGCTGCGCCGGACCTGCGCCCGGTCCTCGTGCTGGCCATGGCTGCGGCGCCCCTGGTGCTGTTGATGTTCCCCGCCAGCCCCACCAACGACGGCGACCGCTACCTCCTGCCGGCGTTCCCATTCATCGCCGCCATCATGGCGTTCGGGGCGGCCGCCGCCTGGGACCGGCTCCGGCGGCTGGCCGGGCGGGTGCCGTGGCGCCCGGCTCCGGCGGTGGCCGCGCTGGTCGCGGGCGCGCTCGCGGCCGTGGCGCTGGCAACGCCCCTGCGGGCGACCTACCCCCACGGGCTGGCCTACTACAACGAGCTGGTGGGCGGGCCGGTGGGTGCGCGCCGGGCCGGTTTCGAGACCGCCTACTGGTGGGAGGTGTTGAACGATTCGACTGTCGGGCGCCTGAACGCGACCTGCGCCGGTCACCGGGTGTACTTCCCGTTCGCGCCGCCGGAGCGGTATCTCGACTACATGGTGTACGGCGGGCGGTTCCGGTTCGCGCCGGTGCCGACGGCGGGGGAGGCCGACTTCGTCGTGGTGTACGCGCGGCCGTTCGCGGCGTACTGGGAGGGGGCGGCCCGGGAGGAAGCACGGACCGTTGGCCGGCGCCTCCGGCCGCTGTGGCGGGTGGACATCGCTACAGTCCCGATCCTGGCGGTGTTCCGCTGCGAGCCGGCGGATCCCGCGACGCTCTAGACGCGGCGGGCGCCGTCAGCCGATGTGGGTGGTGGGCTCCACGATCTCCAGCCAGGAGAACCAGAGCGGGTGCCGCCGCTTGTACCAGCGGAGCACCTCCAGCAGCTTCGCCTGCTTCGGCTCCGGGATAACCTCGGGCAGGATCCGGTCGAAGTGGATCCGGATGTGCTCGTCGCCGCAGAACTCGAGGGCCTCGGTGCAGAGCGTCTGCAGCTCGTTGCGAATCCGGCCCGAATCCGAGATCTTGACGGGGCGGGTCTCGTAGTCCTCGCCGGCCAGGAAGCGGTTGAGCAGCGGGTTGAACACCAGCCGGCTCTGGTTCGGCGTCTCCATCATGCGCAGGGTGAAGGTGATCAGCTTGTCCCCGCGCGGAGCGGCCAGCCGGACGGAGGACCGGAACACGTTGGTCTCGATCTGCTTCACGCCCGGCGCCCCGGAGTACGGGTCCGTCTGCATGTAGCCGCAGACGGCCAGCACGTCCCACTCCTTCTCGGGGAAGAAGTCGTCCACGTGGATCAGCGGCTTGTGCACCGGGATGCCGGCGTCGATCCCCTCGTGGATGAGGCGGCGGAACTCCTGCACCGCGGCGGCGTCGGCGGTGCGGCCGATGACCGCCTCCAGCCTGGCCTTGAAGTCGTCGGCGTCGGGGTTGAGGCTCATCACGTCCTGTTCCCGCTGGTACGGCAGGTCGAAGCGCGAGGTGAAGGGGACCAGCGAGGCCTCCAGGTCCAGCATGGGGGCCAGGCTGGCCGCCTGGATGGCCTCGGCCGACGCGGCGTATCCGTCCACGAGGAACAGGTGGATGTCGCCGCCGGCGTCGCGCCAGGTGCCCACGCGGTAGGTGGGGGCGTAGGTGCCCGACTCGGTGAACGCCGCCAGCCCGGAGGGGAGGCCGAAGCCGTCGTCGATGATGTGCACGCCCTGGGCCGTCCACTGCCGCCACAGCTCGCCGATGCGGGGCTCGCGGCTCTTGCCGCGGAGGGTCCAGACGTGGATGTGCTCCCGCTTGATGCCGGGGTAGCATTGCTCGATGGCCCGGACCACCAGCGCCCGGTCGGTCCGGAAGGTGATGAGCAGGGACTCGAGCGCCGCCCGCGCCACGATCTCGCGCGGCAGGAACAGGTTGCCCACATAGCCCTCGTACGGCCGCGAGACGCGCAGCGGCTGGTTGAACAAATGCAGCACGGTGAGCGCCCCGTTGGGGCTCCCCTTGGCGAAGCGGGAGGTGTTTTCGAGGGTGTCGATGGCCGCCCCCCAGACCGTGATCCCGCGCGCCTTGATCTCGCCGTAGAAATCCTCCCAGCGGTAGGCCGGGTCGTTGAGCATGCGCACCACCCGCTGGTCCAGCCAGCGCGCCACCTCGGGGCGCGCGTACACCCGGCCGAAGCCGAGCTGCGGGTTGGAGCCCATCTCGGGCGTCTCACCCGCCTTGGGCATGAGCCCCTCGCCCATGCAGACCATGATGGCGTGGTTTTCGGGGAGCTGGCGGGTCAGGTACCAGAGGCTTTCGCTGAGCGCGTAGGCCGAGATCGCGTCGGCATCCTTCTTGACCTGGTTGAGGCCGGCCTTGTCAAGCTTGGCGCCCTCGCCGAAGCGCCCGAAGAGCTGGGTGCCCAGGGCCGTCACCGCGGCGCCCATGGCGAAGAGCCGCTCCATGCGGCCGTCGAGAAAGGAGATCTCCCGGGTGAACTCCTTGGCCGGTTCGCCGCTGAGCCACCGGACCTCCACGTCGTCGAGCCAGAGATGGAACCGGCCCAGGATGGGCCGGGTGTCAAACGCCCATTGGGCAATGAGATCTTGCTGGTCCTGCATCATTTCGTTCATGCGTCGGACTCCTAAAAAATGATGGTAGCCATGATGTTCATTATGTTGACGTTGGACGATACCAGTCTAAGGCTTTCAGGCCGTTATTGCAAGACCGATTCGCTTTGGGAGCCGGGAGCGGACATCGGAATTCGGATATCGTGTTCGTAATTCGTAATCGTGATCGTAATCGGGGCTCGGGGCTCGAGGCTCGAGGCTCGGGGCTCGCGGCTCGTTCCCATTCTGACATGCGTGCCGCTGATCGGGCGTTTGAACGTTCGGATGTTCGAAACTGTTGATCGTTGATTGTTGATCGTTGAACGTTCGGCACGCGCCCGGCCCGAAAGGGCCGGACCGGATTAGCCAGGGGCGCAGCCCCTGGTGCGAGACCCATCGACACAGGCACCTGTTTTCCCCATCCCGAGCCCCAGCGGGGCAACATCGGAGCCGCGGAAACTCCAGCTCACCCTCCGAATTCGTAATCGTGATCGGATCTGGGACCTGGGTTCTGGGACCTTGGCTCGAGGCTCGCGGTTCGGGTTTCGGGGTTCGGATTTCGTTTCCAACCCTCAACCATCAACTGTTCCCAATCTGCGAACTTGAGAACCTGTGAACCTGCGAACGTTCTCAATTCACCCATTCACCGCTTCACCCATTGCCCCCTCTCCCGGCGCTTGCGGCCGACATTCCCATTGACAGGGCTCCGGCCATCCAGTAGCATAGCCAGGACGTGCCGTCCTGGCGGCACGGAGCACCCGGGCCGAGGCGGCCCGCTCACGAAGACGAAACGCATGAACGGCCCCGATCCCCTGATCATCCCCCGCGCGCAGCATCCGATCTCCCGACGGAATATCAGCCCGAACGTGCTCAAGGTGCTGGCGCACCTGCGCCGCAACGGCCACACGGCCTACATTGTGGGCGGCGGGGTCCGCGACCTGCTGCTGGGGCGCCGGCCCAAGGACATGGACGTGGTCACCGACGCCACGCCCGCCCGGATCAAGAAGATCTTCCGCAATTGCCGGCTGGTGGGGCGCCGGTTCCGGCTGGCCCACGTCCATTTTCGTGACGAGATCGTGGAGGTGGCCACCTTCCGCTCGCCCGTCGACGACGCCGACGACGCGCCGGCCGAGGCGCACACCGGCCCGGAGCAGCTGCCGCCGCGGCTGGCCGGCATCGTCAAGAGCGAGGACGGCCAGATCCTGCGCGACAACGTGTTCGGCACGCCGGAGCAGGACGCCCGGCGGCGCGACTTCACCCTCAACGCCCTCTTCTACAACATCGACGACTTCGCCATCATCGACTACGTCGGCGGCTACCAGGACATCCAGGACCGCCGCATCCGCTCCATCGGCGACCCGAACCAGCGCTTCATCGAGGATCCCGTCCGGATGATCCGGGCGGTGCGCTTCGCCGCCACGCTGGGCTTCACCCTCGACGCCGAGACGCACGCCGCGCTGCTGGCCCACCGCGGCCTCATCGTCAAGGCGTCGTCGGAGCGGATGTTCGAGGAGGTCCGCAAGCTGCTGCTGCTCGGCTCGGCCCGCCCCATCTTCGAGCTGCTCCACGCGACGGGGCTGTTCACCCTCGTCTTCCCGGTGGCGCAGGCCGCCCTGCCCGAAGGGGAGGGGGGCTGGTATTACGAGCATCTGCGCCGCGTGCTGGACTGGGTGGACGCCCGCGTGGCCGCCGGCGAGGCGGTGGACCTGGCCCTGCTGTTCGCCACCATGTTCGGCCCGCTCATCGAGCGGCGGGCCGGCGAGCTCCAGGGCGACGAGCCCATGAGCGCCGTGACGGCCTACAAGCAGACCGTCGGCGAGTTCGTGGCCGAGATGGCCCCCAGCGTCCGGATCCCCAACGTCGTCGGGCTGGGGATCCGGGACATCCTGAGCAACCAGTGGCGCTTCCACCGGAACCAGGGCCGCCGGGCCGCCCGGCTGCTGCGAATGCCGGTGTTCGCCGATGCGTGGACCTACTTCCGGCTCATCCACGGGAGCACGGGCCGCGGCCCGGAGCTGTGCGCGTGGTGGGAGTCGTTCCTGCAGGGCCAGGCGATGCCGGGCGGCGCCCCGGCGGACGCCGGGTTTGCTCCGCCGGTCAAGCGCCGCCGTCGCCGCCGCCGCCGGGGCCGCCGCGGCCCGGGCGAGGGGTCGGCCGCGCCGCCGGACGGAGGGCCCGCCGAAGGCTGGACGGGATCGGGCCTGAGTTTTTAGTCCATCACGGGGAGTGCCGAACATGAGGACGATCATCAACGCGCACCAGTTTCTGAGCCTGTCCGCGTCGATCAACTACCAACTGTCGGCCTCGCCCATCAACTGGCGGGCCGTCCTGGCCCTGGCCGTGGGCAACCGCCTCGACGAGGCGGAGAACGAGATGATCCTGGAGGCGCTCCACTACCTGGGCGAGGCGTACGGGCAGACGAAACGGCGCCTGGGGCCGTACGCCATCATCCATCCCATCCGCGCCATGGCCCTGCTCAGCCGCGCGGTGGAGAAGTTCACCCTCCTCGACCTGCTCACCATCCTCTTCCACGACAAGCAGGAGGACATCACGGCGGACCGCTACCCGGCGGACGCCTGGCGGTCGCTGGAGGCGCATTACGCCGCCCTCATCCGCCGGCTCAAGCCCGAGGACGAGTGGTTCCTCAACGAGCGGCTGGAAGTGCTGGCGATCCAGCCCGGCGAGAAATACTACAACTACCTGGGCCGGATGCTGGAGCGCGCCCACAAGACGCCGGAGCTGGTCCGGATCAAGCTGGCCGACCGGCTGGACAACACGCTGGACCTGCGCATGGACCTGTACAGCGACAAGGCCGACATCGAGTGCTACGAGATGATCTTCGCGCTGCTGTTCACCGATACGCGCGCCCGCTTCTGCGTGCGGCCGCCCCACCCGGTGCCGGGGAAGATCAACGGTGCCCGCCGGCTGTACCAGATGTTCAAGAACGCGGTGTTCCTCTCGCTGCTCCGCGACGCCGGGCTGGACCGCATCGACACGGCCTGCGAGCGCCTGTTCGCCACCATCGCCCGAACCAGCCTGTCGGAGGCGCAGCGCATCCTGCAGCACATCTTCATGTACCACCTGCAGGAGATGCAGGACCAGCGGGCGATCCTGATGGACGTGATGACGTACTGCCAGCAGGGCGCCGTCACGCGGGTCACGCCCACCAGCGCCGCCCACCGGCTGGACGGCCTGTTCAAGTACCGCTTCGACCACGAGGACAAGGAGACCCGCAACCGCAGTCTGGACGAGCTTTACAAGGACAAGCCCCTCATGGCCGAATCGGCGCTGGCTTTCATGGCGGTGTTCTCCAGCTTTCTGATGGATCCCGACTTCAAGATTCGGGGCATCGACGCGGCGGGCATCCACCCCGACTCGGCCGGCCCAGGCGCCTGATCGTCGAAGCACATTCCCCTTCGTCGAGAGTTGATGGTTGATCGTTGATGGTTGATCGTTGAGCGTTCGGCACGCGCCCGGCCCGCAGGGCCGGTCCGGATTAGCCAGGGGCGCAGCCCCTGGTGCGAGACCCATCGACGCAGGCGCCTGTTTTCCCCACCCCGAGCCCCACCGGGGCGACATCGGGGCGTTCGGAAAACCCGGCGTTTCAACGCGAGCTCGATCGATCGGCGCCCCACGATTCACGCCGCCTGCCTGTCGCCCCGCTGGGGCGACCACGCGACAAACCGCCGCCCACCAGGGGCGCAGCCCCTGGTGCGAGACCCATCGACGCAGGTGCCTGTTTTCCCCACCCCGAGCCCCACCGGGGCGACATCGGGGCGTTCGGAAAACCCGGCGTTTCAACGCGAGCTCGATCGATCGGCGCCCCACGATTCACGCCGCCTGCCTGTCGCCCCGCTGGGGCGACCACGCGACAAACCGCCGCCCACCAGGGGCTGCGCCCCTGGCTAATCCGGTCCGGCCCTGGCGGGCCGGGATCGTGGCGCGATGGCTGATTGATCCGACCCCGTCACCGTCGATGACGCGCCGATCACGATTTCAATTACGAGCACGAACCCTCATAATTCTTTGTGTCCTTCCTGCCTTCGTGGTGAATGATTCGCACTCCGGAAATCGGCCGTCGGATTTCGTGCTCGTAATTCGTAATCGTCATCGTAATCGTGATCGTAATCGTGATCGTAATCGTGATCGTAATCGGACCTGGGACCTGGGTCTTGGGTTCTGGGGTCTGTATTTCAGTTCCCGGTACCCAGTCCCCAGGTCCCGTTTCCCAGTTCCCAGCGCCCAGGCTCTAGGTCCCAGAACCCAGGTCCAATCAACCGCACGAATGGACTCGTATCCAAATAGCCAATTAAACATAAGCAATAATCAATAACCAATAATCCGAAATGACCAACGACCATTGATCAATGAAAAATGATCAATGAATCCCTGTTCCCATTCACCTATTCACCTATTCACCTATTCACCATCCTCTGATCCCTGGCCTTGCCTCCCACTTCGGCATACAATGGAAAGGAGTCTTCATCGCGGGAGCGAGGCCGTGAACCGCAGTGAGCGTTGCGTGCTGTTCGATTGGGGCGACACCTTGATGGTGGACTTCCCCGGCTGCCGCGGGCCGATGATCGGCTGGCCGAAACTGGCGGCGCTGCCGGGAGCGGCCGAGGCGCTGGCCGCCCTGCAGCCGGCGTGGACGCTGGCCCTGGCCACCAATGCCGCCGATTCGGACGAGGCGCAGATCCGGGCCGCCCTGCGCCGGGTGGATCTGGAACGGTGGCTCGACCGCGTCTACTGCTACCGGCGGATCGGCCACCCCAAGCCGAGCGCGGCGTTTTTCGAGTCCGTCCTGCGCGATCTCGGCCTGGCGGCGCAGCGCGTCGTCATGGTGGGCGACGATTACGACAAGGACGTGCAGGGGGCGCGGCGGGCGGGGCTGCGCGCCGTGTGGCTCAACCGGCGCACCGGCGAGCGGCCGGAAGGGGAAGGCGTCCGAACCATCGTGGATCTGGGGGAATTGCCGGACGTTCTGGAGAATTGGGATCGGTGAATCGGTGAGTCGGTGAATCGGTATCCGTGCTCGTAATTCGTAATCGGATCTGGGACCTGGGTTCTGGGACCTTGGCTCGAGGCTCGAGACTCGAGGCTCGAGGCTCGTTCCCATTCCGACATGCGTACCGCTGATCGGGCGTTTGAATGTTCGCAGGTTCGAAACAGTTGATCGTTGATGGTTGATGGTTGAGTGTTCGGCAGGCGCCCGGCCCGCAGGGCCGGTCCGGATTAGCCAGGGGCGCAGCCCCTGGTGCGAGGCCCATCGATGCGTGCGTCTGCTCTCCTCCCCCCGAGCCCCACCGGGGCGACATCGGGGCGTTCGGAAAACCCGGCGTTTCAACGCGAGCTCGATCGATCGGCGCCCCACGATTCACGTCACCTGCCTGTCGCCCCGCTGGGGCGACCACGCGACAAACCACCGCCCACCAGGGGCTGCGCCCCTGGCTAATGCCGTCCGGCCCTGGCGGGCCGGGATCGTGGCGCGATGGCTGATTGATCCGACCCCGTCACCGTCGATGACGCGCCGATCACGATTTCAATTACGAGCACGAACCCTCAACCCTCAACCCTCAACGATCAACTCTGCGGGGAGAACGCGATTTCGATGAGCACGATCTCCGGGCGGTTGCCCACGCGGACGGGCGGACCCCACGTGCCGAAGCCGCACGACACGTAAACCTGCGTGCCGCCGATCCGCCCGTACCCGTAGCTGATCGGGTAGATCGACCGGGTGATCAGGCTGAGCGGCCAGAGCTGGCCGTGGTGGGTGTGCCCCGACACCTGCAGGTCCACCCCGTGCCCCGCCGCCTCGTCCAGCCGGAACGGCTGATGGTCCATGAGGATCACCGGCCGGGCGCGGTCCGCGGCGCGGAGCACCTCGGCCAGCGGCTTGCGTTCGGCGCCGGTGAAGCGGCCCTTGGCGCGGTCCTCGCGGCCGGCCAGCCAGATTCCGCCCGGCAACTCCACCGCCTCGTCACGCAGCACCCGGATGCCGTGCGCCTCCAGGTACCGCACCGCCGGCTCGGCGCCGCCGATGTACTCGTGGTTGCCGGTGCAGGCGAAGACACCCAGGGGGACGCGCAGCTCCAGGAGCTTCCGGCCCAGGTCCTGGCGGATGACGGGCTCCAGATCCTCGTCGACGATGTCACCGGGCAGGAGAATGAGGTCAGGCTGCAGCCCGGTCATCGTCCGCACCATGTCGCCCACCAGCGAGTTGCCCACGAGGGTGCCCAAATGGATGTCCGACGCCAGGGCGATCCTCAGGCTCGGCCGGCCTTCGACGGCTTTGGGAATGGTCAGGGCCAGGCGGCGCACCTGCGGGCTGCGGGCGTTCCAATGGCCGAGCCCAACCACGAGGGCGGTCGCCGCCAGCACCACGCCCAGAGCGACGAGCCGGGCGCGGGGCAGGTTCCCGGTCACCGTCGCCGGCCAGATGTGAAACCAGCGGTGCAGCAGCCGCAGCAGGTCCACCAGCACCGCGCCGAGGATGAAATAGAGCATCAGCGCCAGCCAGAAAGCGCCCACCCAGACCAGCACCGTGGCCGTGCCGGTCCAATCGGTGCGCTCCAGGAAACGGCCGGCGATGAAAGCCAGGGCGCCGAACATGAACACCGCCGCGTACACCGTCCGCCACGGCGATCCGGTGGGAATGGCCTGCCAACCCCGCCGGAAGATATAGGCGTTCACCAGAAAATAGAGCAGGAAGAAGATGGAGAAGAAAATGATGAAACTGGTCTTCATGGCGATTGGATCGGATGACCTCGATTGCAGACTCCCGGCCCGGTCGTTCCGGATGATCTGCCGGTTGAAAGCAATATTGTAGGAACACCGGCGGCCGCGATCAACGGCAATCTGCTGGAAGGCCTGGAGCGGCGTTCACGTCACCCGGCCGGTCTTGACAGCGGCGTCCCATTGTCTTATCTATGGAGACCAACGCCCCCCGGGGCTCGATCGGAGGAGGAGAAAACCATGAAACTGTGCTTGAAATGTGTTGTCCTGGCCGTTTGCCTGGCGCTGTTGGCCGGCGCGGCGGCCGCCCAGGCGGTCGCCGGACCCATGGTGAAGTTGTCGCGGTTCGTCGTCTGTACCGGCGTGGAGAACCGCGAACCCGTGGGCGCCGCGGACACATTCCCCGCGGCCACGGAGAAGGTGTTCGCCTTCGTGGAACTGAAAGACATCGCAGCGGACACCGAAATCACCATCGTCTGGCACCACGGCGACAATGAAGTGGGCCGGACCGTGCTGGCGGCAAAGCAGGGGGCGCGCTGGCGCACCCACGCTTACAAGACGCTCCACAACCGCACCGGAGATTGGCGGGTGGAGGTGCTCGACGCCGGCGGCGCCAAGCTGGGCGATACTTCGTTCACGGTGGAATAGCGGCGCGTTGCGGGACCGCGGGAAAAAACGGGGCGGACCCGGTGTCCGCCCCGATGCCATGGGTAGGGAGGTAGGTCCCCGGCGGACGGCCGCGCCGTCCGCCGGGGCGGCGATGCTCATTTGTCGCCGGTGGCGTATTTGATGCCCTTGCTCTTGGCCTGCTCGGTGACGATGGCGCGCACCTGCTCGTCGAAGCCGCCCTTGCCCGCCGCCTTGCGCATCTCCTCGTTGATGTACTCCTGGCGCTTCTTCACCAGCTCGGCGATCCGGGCCTGGACCTTCTGGCGCTCCTCGGCCTTGGCTTTGAGGTAGGCCGCCTGCTGCTCCTTGGTGAGATTTTTCATCTCGGCGGGGAGTTCGTCCGCCTTCACCTCCTCGAGCTTGACCCGGTTGTCCTTCAGGTCGTCCACCAGGTCGCCGCCCCCCTGGACGGCCTTGCCGGTGCTGGCGTTGTAGGCCAGGCGGTCGGCTGCGGCGGGCGCGGCGGCGGCCTCGGCGGCCACCTGCTTGGCCATGACCTCGCCCCGCTTCCGTTCGCTGCCGTAGGGGACCAGGGTGCGGCCGACTTCGGCGTTGAGCTTCGCCAGCTCGGCGTCCATGGGTGTGCTCACCACCTGCATGTCGCCCGACTGGCCGATGGCCACGAACTTCCCTTCGGCGCGGCCGGCGATGTCCTGCCAGACGGGGGTGGTCTCGCCGTGATTGCCGCACTGGACGGTGTTGATGATCAGGTCCTTCTTGACGGCGGCTTCGCAGGTCTTCGGGTACTTGACGTCATCGGGGTAGTCCATGTGGGGCGGGCAGTCGCCCACCAGGAAGATGATCTTGAGCACGCCGCGGTCGGCGCTCCAGGCCACCTTGGCCACGGCCTCGTGCAGGGCCTGGTTCACCGACTCGGGGGTGTCGCCCCCGCCGCCGGCCTCGAACTTCTGGAGGTTGGCGTAGACGGCGTCGATGTCCTCGCTCAGGTCGTAGATGCGGGTGACGTACTCGTCGCCCCGGTCGCGATAGCCGATGAGGGCGATCTTGAGCCTGGGCGTCGGCTTGGCTGAAACCATCTGGTTGGCGATGGACCAAATCTTGAGCTTGGCCCCCTCGATGAGGCCGCCCATGGAGCCGGTGGTGTCCAGCACGAAGCAGACCTCGATCCGGGGCGCCCCCGCGGCGGCGGCGGGCTTGTCGGCCTGGACGGCGGCCGCGGACGGGGCGGCCGCAGCCGCCAGGAGCAGCGCCAGGACCAGGAGGGTGTGACGGGCGGTGCAGGTGTTCATGTTCGTCTCCTTATCATTCATGATGTCGGTTGCGGTTCATTCGACGATCTCGTAGACCGTGTCGCCGAGCGCGACCTGGACGTTGCGGCCCACC
>Ga0209096_1000476_pt1 | contig 54083 bp, 48 predicted proteins | sample AD_UKC034_MetaG_FD_184407 | JGI IMG/M metagenome (GOLD analysis project Ga0209096, IMG submission 184407) | Active sludge microbial communities of municipal wastewater-treating anaerobic digesters from USA - AD_UKC034_MetaG (SPAdes) (version 2) | ecosystem: Engineered > Bioreactor > Anaerobic >...
AAATTTCACTTAATTTGCAGTTTTGCCCTTATTGCCATGAAGGTAGTTGACCCGAAAGACCTGGAATCACTCTCCTTTTTGTTCAGAGGCAGGAACGGCCATCGCCGTGCCGAAAAGGTCATGCGTTTTCTTGCCATTGACAAGGTCAACATGGTATATGACAATTCCGGAGCATGGACAGGCCCTGAATTCACATCAAGACTCCTTGAGGATGTCGGGGTGAGCTATGTGGTGGGTAATGCCCGGCGGTTGAGGCAACTGCCTGACGGAGCCTTTATTACCATTAGTAACCATCCCTACGGCGGCCTTGACGGCATCATGACCATTGACCTCATCGGCAGGTTAAGGCCTGATTACAAGTTCATTGTAAACAAACTCCTCTCCCTGGTAAAAACACTGAGTGATAATTTCATCCCCGTGGTCCCCGCTGGCAACAAAAAGACCGGTATCAAGGCGGAAAGCATCAGGGGCATGAGGGAAGCCCTGGCTCATCTGCATGCAGGACATCCTCTTGGCTTCTTCCCGTCAGGGGCCGTATCCGACTTTACCCTCAGAGATCTGAAAGTGAGGGACCGCCGATGGCAGGAAAGCATTCTCCACCTGATACACTCGGTCAGGCTGCCGGTATTGCCCATACGTTTCTTCGATAAAAATTCTTCCTTCTTCTACTTCCTCGGACTTATCAACTGGCGGGTACGACTGCTCAGGCTGCCGTCGGAGGTTTTTAACAAAAGGGGCAGGGTGGAACGCATCGGCATAGGGGAGATAATCACCCCTGATCAGCAGTCGCGTTTCCCTGATCCACAGTCACTGGGCGACTTTCTGCGGAAAATAGTCTATGAAATGCCTTTGCCTGAAGAGTTCGTTCCTGCCAAATTAGTTTAACTTAGGGGAGAATTTCCTGCCATGACAGAGAAGAAACGCAATGTAAACAACCTGAAATCACTTTTTAACGGAGAGGTTCTTAAAAATGTTTTCGCTGACAGGGCTCGGACAAACCTGTTGAAGAAACAGGAACAGATTGCCATCTCCTGGCTGGTACAGAGGATCCCGGCCTTTATCAGTTCAAACATGCTTACAGGCATCGGGTTCTTCGGTAATATAATTGTAACAGCCAGTTTTATCCTGGCAGCATACTTCAGCCGGTCATTCCTCCTTCTCGGACTGTTAGGATTCCTGATAAGCTGGTTTGGCGACTCGCTTGACGGAAGGCTTGCATATTACAGGAACAAACCGAGGAAGAATTACGGGTTTGCCCTGGACATAACCATTGACTGGGTAAGTATCATCCTGATAGGCGTCGGATATACGATATATGCCGATGGGGCGTGGACATTGCTCGGCTACGGTTTCGTGGTGATGTACGGATGGGAGATGATCATTGCGCTTCTGAGATTCAAGATCACTGGCAGATACTCAATTGACTCCGGCATAATGGGCCCCACAGAGGTCAGGATAATAATCGGACTGATAATGATTGCCGAGGTTTTTTCCCCGGGATCCCTCAATTATTCAGCACTGATAGTAGTGACTGCACTCTTTATCTTCAATATCACTGATACAAGAAGACTGTTGCGTGTGGCTGATGAGATTGATAAAAAGGATTTAAAACCAGAATCGTAAATTATATTTGTTCCCACACAACCCCACCTGCATGGAAAAAATAACCATCAAGGAAGTAGTCACGAGAAGGGACCTTCGTGATTTTATCTATCTGCCTGAAAAGGTCCACAGGGATGAGCCTGACTGGCTGCCACCACTGTATATGGATGAGTGGGAGCTCTATGACAAAAAGAAGAACAAGTCATTCGGCTATGCCGATGGTCTCCTCCTTCTGGCCTACAGAGACAACAGGCCCGTGGGAAGGATAATGGGCATAATCAATCGCAGGTACAACGAAATTAACCACGAAAACCACGGCAGGTTCTGCTTTATGGAATGCTATAATGACCAGGAGGTTTTTCATGCGCTCATAAGCAAAATTGAAGAATGGGCCAGGCAGAACGGGATGATCAAACTGGTGGGACCACTGGGATTCTCTGACAAGGACCCGCAGGGATTCCAGGTGGAAGGATTTGAGTATCCACAGTTTATTACCAGCGCCAACAATTCTCCCTACATGGCAGATTTAATTGAACATGAGGGATATACGAAAAAAATTGACCTGGTTAACTACCTCGGCGAAATCCCAAAGGAGTTCCCGGAGGTTTATGAGAGAGTACTTGACAGGATTGCCAGAAGCAAGGAATTTGAAATAATTGAATTCCGCAGCAAAAAGCAGTTGAAGCCCTACATCATCCCCATCCTGGGTCTGATGAATGACACTTTCGCCGAGATATACGGATTTGTCCCCCTGAATGACAAGGAAAAAACTGATTTCGCTGCCAGGTACCTGCCTATCCTTGATCCCAAATTCATCAAGGCGGTCATGAATAATGGAGATGTGATCGGATTTGCCATCGGCATGCCTGATCTCAGTGAAGGAATAAGGGCTTGCCGGGGCAGACTGCTGCCTTTCGGGTTCCTGAGAGTACTGCGGGAATCAAAACGGACCCGCAAGCTGATCATGATGCTTGGCGGAGTAAAAAAGGATTTCAGGGGAAAGGGAATAGATGTGCTCATGGGTGTGAAAATCCTTCAGGATGCCATCAACAGCCGGATGGAGACCATTGACAGCCACCTGGTGCTTGAGGATAACCTGAGGATGAGGGGAGAATATGAACGGATAGGCTGCAAGGTTGTCAAGAAATTCCGGATATATCAGAAAGATCTATAGCCTTCCGACCTCATATTGGGGAGCTTTGCAACTCAACCCCGCACATGAAGTGCCATGGCCTTCAGAATTCAGCCCTTCACTCCCATGTGATTACGGAAATTCTCTTCCTGCCATCCATTTTCACGGTCAGGTTTTTGCTGAACCTGACATGCCTGACATACTGACCCTTCCCCACAACTTTTTGCTTTTTGAGAAGATCCCAGTTCAGGACAGTGTTCTTGTCATGATGCTGAATGGAGAAATAGCCGACATTCATTGAGGTGACATTGTGGAAGAAATGTGAACCTGAAGAAGCATCAAGCGGAAAATCCTCAAGACTTGTCTCAATGATGACCTTTGCATTGCATATCTGGGGCCAGGTCACGGGGATGCCTATCCACCTGTCACGCGAGCCCCACCTGCCGGGCCCTATCAGTATGTACTTCTTTCCTGCCTCGCTCATCTGCTGGTTAAAGGTGTCAATCTCCGCAGCTATCTCAAGCGTCTTTGACTTGTCAAAGCTCTCCCTGTCAACATATACCACATCCCTGATGTCACTGATCATGCCGTTGCCCATGCTCTTTTCAGTGTACAGGAGAAGATGGGAGCGGTTTATCTCTTCCATGCTGATCTCATAATCAATTGCAGCCCCTATGATGGGCTTGATCTGCAGAAGGTAGAACGAAGCCTTATAGTCGCTGTCCTTCGTCAGGTCAATGGCAAACTCAATCTCCACAGGGGTGCCGAGAGCCTCCTTGACTATGTCAAGTATTTCAACCAGTGATTTGGCAAGGGGGATGTATTCATACTTGAGAATATCTGCAAAGTTAACAACCCTCGGGCCGGCCCTGTCAATGCCCGGATAAATGGTCCTTGACTCCGCAGAATAAACAGATGCGCAGTGACTCAGCACCCCGTGCCGTTCGGCATCCTCTATACTCAGGCGCGCCAGGCCCGCCGTATCACCTTCAAGAAGGTTAAGTTCCCTCTTCGTCAGATCAATGGCATAAAACTCAACCTGGGAGTTCAGGTACTGGTCCTTGGGTGTATTATTTTCAAGGGTCGGATACTTTGGTGAGAACCTGAAGGCCTTCTCACCTTCCACAACATATGTACCCAGTCCTACTGCTATCACTGCAAACCCGTCTTCAGGCTGCATGTAGCCGTAGGGATAATAATTGTATGACTGGCCCACGCCACTTATGTGAGGGTAAAAGTAGTCTTCATACCGCTCCCCTACTACCTCCTGTATGATTACTGCCATCTTCTCCTCCTCAATCTTGTAGTTGATGGCGTTTATGTAACCTCTTGCAGTCTCTGAGAAGATGGAGGCATAAACCAGCTTTATAGCATTGGTAAGCTGCTCCAGACGCACTTCAAGGTCTTCATTGCTGTTGGGGAGCAGGTAGGTCTCAAATATCCCTGCAAACGGCTGCATCAGAGAGTCCTCAAACAATCCTGACGACCTGACAGCCAGGGGCTTGTTTATGGCGCCAAGAATTACCCGAAGCTTGTTCACCAGCTCCGGTGACAGCCTGCCCCTGATAAACATATCCTTTATCTTTTCATAACTGGTCTCGGAATAGACTTTGGTCCTTAGCCTGTTGTTGTCAAGGAAATCCTCAAACTCATTTGTGCCGATGATGAAGGTCCTGGGCGCCTTGATATTAATACCGGGCACATAGTTTGAAACATCAAAGTTGTATATAAGAGTATGTATGAATGCCAGGCCGCGGCCCTTTCCTCCAAGAGATCCGGGAGCAAGCTGTATGATGTTACTCTCTTCGGAGATAAGCGTCTCATCAAACTCAACAATCTTGCCCTTGTTCTTCTCATACTTTAGTTGCCTGACAATCCTTACCAGGTAATCACGCAGGGCTTCCGGGTCACCGAAATCGCTTATTTTCTTGGGAGCTATCTCCCTGGCCAGCTGAATCTCGCCTCTCGCGGTGAGCCAGAGTGAAAAATGATTGCGGTTGGCATGGTAGAGCAGCGTCTCAGTAGGGATAGACTGCAACTGCTGCTCAAACTCATTCATGTTTTTGGCAGTGCCAATTGTCCGGCCGGTCTCATCCTGGTAGATGAAATCGCCGAACCCGAGGTTGTAGCTTATGAAGTTCCTTATATCCTGTGCCAGGGTGTCAGAGTTCTTATATATAAAGACACAGTTGAGATCATTGGCCATCTTTTCATTACTCCTGTCAGACGACTGAATAATTATCGGCAGGTCAGGTATCTCAGACTTGACATGTCTCACCAGCTCAAATCCGGCTTTTTCATCAAATTTTGAATTCTTCTCAAATTTGACATCAGTTATCAGGCAGAGAAAATAATCCTTGTACTTGTCGAAGATCTGCACCGCCTCCTCGTAATTTGATGCCATCAGTATCTTCGGTCTAACCCTCAGCCTTAGCACCTTATAAAGCTCATCCATGGTACTCACGTCCTCTATTATGCGCCGTGTCTGCTCCATGACACAATGATAGAGCAGCGGTATGTACCGCGAATAATACTTCGCCGAGTCTTCCACAAGCAATATTATGCGGCTGTAGCCCACTTTGGTGTCATTTTCGGCATTGACGTAATCCTCAAGTTGCTTTACCATCGCGAAGAAGATGCGGGAGTCGCCGTTCCAGACAAAAACATTGTCTATCAGGTTCGTCCTTCGCTGCTCGCCCTGGAAATACCCGACGAACTGGTTATTGTTGAGCAGAAGGTATATGGGGATATACTTGTAAAGTGCTTTAAGCCTGGAGGCTATCTCTATTGGCGTTTTCCGGTCAACGCCAACCATTATTATGATGAGGTCAAAGTGCCTCGAGTAGAGCTTCTCAAAAGCCTCTTCGAAAGAGGAGACCCCGGTGATCCTTGGAATTGATGTCAGGTTCAGCTGGTAATATACGCCAAGGATATAGTCCGAGAATTTGCCTTCGCGCTCGAGGCTATAGGCATCATAGAGGTTTGAAATGATCAGTATCTCCCTTACCTTGAACTTCATCAGGTCATGAAAGATGTCACGGTCATAGTTGTTTTTCTCAAGGAAATTCTGCAGCAGCTTGCGCTTGTTCATCAGGAAATCCCTGGCTGCCTCATATTTCTGCTTCAGTTCTTCATCTGACCTGTATTTTTTGATGGCCACCTCACCCTGAACGGTATTCAGGTAGTTGCATATCAAGGTGGCAATATTGTTTATCAGGTCACGCTCCTCCTTCATGAACGGCCCCTCATCCATGTCAGGAAACTCCGCGGTATAGTATATCTCAACCTCCCCGAACCTGTCATCAATGGTGAGAAAGGGCTGTCTCTGCCTCCATTTTGTAACTATGAAGCCGGGAGACATATACTCCTTGCCGTCAAAACTGATGCGGGCAACAGTCTTTTCAGGATACTGCCAGGCATCAGGCAGAATATATACTATCCTTTTGAGTGCATTTTCAACCGACTTCTCAGACTGGAGGATTGATGCAGTCTGATTGATGCATGAAAGTTCCTTTAGCCGTTCGGTCTTTTCGTACATTATCTCCTTCAGCCCCTCCTGGGTGGCCATAACCGAATCAAGGCCGTGGATCAGGTTAATGAACCCGGAGATGAGCAGGGCAAGAGTATCTGCAAACTGTCTCTCCTCTTCAAGGAAGACCTCACCTTCAATCTTTGATGCATCTCCCGTATAAACAATGGCGACTGATCCGCTTCTGGCAGATATGGTGGTAAACGCCGATTCCAGGATATGCGGGGAATCCGCAAACCCCGGTGTGCTGTAGTGATCATCCTCGTAGCTTATACGGCATTCAATGCCCTCAGGATACCTGAAGGCGTCAGGTATCAGTTCAATGATCTCAGAGAGGGTGGTCTCCACGGAGTGTCCGCTTCTCAGGCTCTTTGAGATCTCATTGATACAGGCAAAGATGCGGCTTTCTGACTTTGGTTCTCCATCCTGCTTACCTTCACGGGCGTGAACCTGTCTGATCTCATTGCCCTTTATAATATTCAGGAATCCGGTAATCAGGTTGGCCATATTGCTTAACAATTCCTCCTCTGATTTCTGGTGGGTCTCCCTGTATGTTGCCGGAAAACCTTTAAGGTAAAAAAACTCTATGGTGCCTGACCTCCTGTCAATGGTCGTAAACTCTTCCCTGAGGCTCCATTCATGCTCACTGAAATCCTTCCCGGAACTCAGGTACTCCTTCCCGTCATAGATGATCCGGGCTACTGCATAATCGGGGAACTGCCATGATTTTGGCATGTTGCGGCAGATCTGGAACAGTGCATCATCAATGTTCTTCTCTTCGCTTATCTTTCTTGTCCGCTCCAGGGTCATAACATCATCCTGAAAGGCCACTGCATTTATGTCAGAACCCTGCTGGGAATTCAGGTAATTGCTTACTATCGTGGCTATGTTTTCCAGGAGCTGTCTCTCTTCATGCAGGAATGGCCCCTCATCTGCTTTCGGGAACTGTTTGGTGTAGAAAACGTCAATAGCTCCCCACTTTTTGTCCCAGGTCTCAAAGATCTGCTTCTGGATCCACCGTGTCTCCCTGAAGGTGGCAGGCCGATACTCCTGGCCGTCATATTTGATCCGGGCATATGCATATTCAGAATACTGCCATGCTTTGGGAATCTCACGGACTACTTCGGCGAGGGTCTGACCAACCGGATATTTCTTGCTGATGATCTTATTGATGGCATAGATCATGGAGAGTCCCTTCTGGCTCTGGATCTTCTCTGCCAGAAGTTTTTGCATCTCCTTCTGCATCTTGGACAACTCTTCCATCCCGGATCAGTTCATCCCTTCCCGGAGGGTCAGGGACATGCAATTTAAGCGGAAAATCAAAAAAAAACTCAATAAATTTTGCTGTTAAACATGAATTACTGAAATTTAATCATATTTTTTTGAAAAACCACTAATCCTTTAAACCCCTGGAACCATGTCAAATCCTGTTGATGAATTCATGGCGAAAATTATCGCCAAAAACCCCGGTGAAACTGAGTTTCACCAGGCAGTGAGAGAAGTGACCGAGTCACTTATGCCTTTTATTCTGGAGAATCCCAAGTACAGGTCTGCCAAAATCCTCGAAAGGATGGCCGAACCCGAGAGGATAATCATTTTCAGGGTCCCCTGGGTTGATGACAAGGGAGAGATCCAGATCAACAAGGGCTACCGTATTGAGATGAACAGTGCCATCGGTCCCTATAAGGGAGGTCTTCGTTTTCACCCCACGGTGAATCTGGGCATACTGAAATTTCTTGCCTTTGAACAGGTACTGAAAAACAGCCTCACAACACTCCCTATGGGAGGCGGAAAGGGAGGATCAGATTTTGACCCGAAAGGAAAGAGTGACAATGAGGTGATGCGCTTCTGCCAGTCTTTCATGAGTGAGCTTTTCAGGCATGTGGGTGCGGATACTGACGTGCCTGCCGGAGATATCGGGGTGGGCGGAAGAGAAATAGGATACCTGTTCGGACAATACAAAAGGCTGCGAAATGAATTTACCGGCGTCCTTACCGGCAAGGGCCTTGAGTGGGGCGGCAGCCTTATAAGGCTTGAAGCCACAGGCTACGGCCAGGTTTACTTCGCCGAGGAGATGCTTAATACCCGAGGTGACAGCCTGGAGGGCAAGATATGCACCGTCTCGGGTTCGGGCAATGTGGCACAGTTCGCCACCGAAAAAGCAATCCAGATGGGAGCCAAAGTGGTAACGCTGTCAGACTCAAGCGGATTCATTCATGATCCTGACGGGATTAACGAAGAGAAGCTGGCTTTCGTGAAGAACCTCAAGAATGTCAAACGCGGACGGATCAGGGAATACGCAGAGAAGTACGGTTGCACCTACGTTGATGGCAAACCCACCCCATGGGACGTACCGTGCCAGGTGGCCCTTCCTGCCGCCACCCAGAACGAGATCAGCGGCGCAGATGCCGAAACGCTTGTAAAGAACGGATGCTTTGTTGTCTCAGAAGGAGCCAACATGCCATCCACACCAGATGCTGTCAACATCTTCCTGCATCATAAGATCCTGTTCGGACCGGGAAAGGCTGCAAATGCAGGAGGAGTGTCCACATCAGGCCTGGAGATGACACAGAACTCCATGCGCCTCTCCTGGTCACGCGAAGAGGTTGACAACCGTCTCCACAGGATCATGAGAGAAATACACGCAACATGCGTGAAGTACGGAACCCAGAAAGACGGGTTCATCAACTACGTCAACGGAGCCAATATCGGCGGCTTCGTCAAGGTGGCCGAGGCCATGCTGGCCCAGGGAGTGGTATAGGCCGTGAAAAAAATCTTCAGAGAGACCTCCTTCGAGCTGCTGATGCAGAGGAGGGTAAGGTATGTACTGCTGGTATGCAGCAGGTATGATGCCTTCATTATGGAGGAGGATGGAAAGATTGACGAGAAGGTGTTTAACGATTACGTCTCGTTCAACCTCCGATACCCTCCCCAGTTTATCCATGTCACTTCTGCTGCCGAAGCACTGGAGACACTCGGCAAGACAAGGATAGACCTCATAGTGAACATGCTGAGCATAAGTGATATGGACCCGCTGGAGCTCTCTCTGAAGATCAAGAGGAAATGGCCGGACATCCCCATTGTCATTCTTGCCCCGGTATCCAGGGAGATGGCAATAAGGCTTGACAGTGAGGAGATGAAAAGCATAGACTATGTCTTTAACTGGCTGGGAAGCACAAATATCCTTCTTCCTGTCATCAGCCTGGCAGAGGACAGCTTCAATGTTGATGAAGACACCCGGCACGAGGGGGTGCAGTCAGTGCTGCTCGTTGAGAGCTCCGTCAGGCTGGCTACACTCTTCCTTCGCCACCTCTACCGGATCATCCTCGAACAGTCGCGTGAATATATGATCGAGGGACTGAACGAACATCAGAAGATGATGCAGATGCGAGGCAGGCCTAAGATCCTGCTTGCCACAGGGTACGAGGAGGCGGTGGCATTGTTCGAAAAACATAAAACCCATCTCCTTGGCGTTATCAGCGATGTGGAACAGTACAGGAGCGAAAAGACAAAGAGCGGCACCTTCATTGAACTGTTCAGACTGATCAAACAGCATGATCCCAACATCCCGATCATAGTACACTCTGCGGACCCTCAGACCGGGAAGAGCGCCCTTGAATACGGCAACGCATTTCTCGACAGCAACTCTGTCAACCTGGGCGAAGAACTGGAGACTCTGCTCAAACAAAACCTTTACTTCGGAGATTTTATATTCACTGATCCGGCCTCCGGCGACGAGATAGCACGGATATCAGATCTGCAGACATTCCAGCGCAAAATGTTTGAGATCCCTGACGATTCCCTGCGCTACCACCTCTCCAGAAACCACCTTTCCAAATGGCTATACGCCAGGGCCCTCTTTTCACTGGCAGAATTCCTGAAAGAGATCAGCCTTGATGAATTCTCAAGCCTTGACCAGGCACGTCGGTTCATCTTTGATACCATTGCCAGTTTCAGACGAAGCAAAGGGCATGGAATTATTGCTGACTTCTACCGCGAACACTTTGATGAATACCTGATATTCACCCGTATAGGTGATGGCTCAATGGGCGGAAAAGCACGCGGACTGGCATTCCTTGATCACCTTATCAAGCAGAATGATCTCTCCGAAAGCTTTGATGATACCGTGATATCTATCCCGCGGACCGTTGTTATCAGCACAGATGTCTTTGACGAATTTATGTCTGAAAACAACCTCTACCCTGTTGGCCTGTCAGACGCAGCCGACAGGGAGATCCTTGATGCCTTCCTCAAAGCCCGGCTGCCCTTCAGGATCCATAAAGACCTGCTCGTCTTTATTTCAATAATCAGGGGGCCTGTTGCAATCAGATCATCGAGCCTGCTTGAGGATTCCCATTTCCAGCCGTTTGCAGGGGTGTATTCAACCTATATGATCCCCCGGGCCGAGAATGAGATGGTCATGCTTGAACTACTTAGCGTAGCCATAAAAAGTGTCTATGCCTCTGTTTTTTACAGGGGAAGCAAGAACTATATGAAGGCCACCGCAAACCAGATTGAGGAAGAAAAGATGGGTATCGTTCTTCAGGAGGTATGCGGACAGCAATACGGGAACAGGTTCTACCCCACCCTCTCGGGAGTGGCACGGTCGGTCAACTTCTATCCCATTGAACCTGAAAAGTATGAAGACGGCTTTGTCACCCTTGCCTTCGGGCTGGGCAAGTATATCGTTGATGGTGGCGTTGCACTCAGATTCTCTCCCGGTTATCCGAAAAAGATCATACAGCTCTCTGACACCCGTATGGCATTGCAGGAGACACAACAGGAGTTTTACTCCCTTGACCTGAACCCTTCCAGCTTCGTGCCAAGCACAGACGACTCCGTAAACCTTCTTAAACTGAGCATAAAAGAAGCAGAACCTGACGGTTCGCTCAGATACGCAGCATCAACATACGATTACCAGGATGACATCCTTCGTGATGAAATAGTTGAGGGGGGAAGGAAGGTTATAACCTTTTCAAATATACTCAGGTATGGGCTCTTCCCGCTTCCGGATATACTGAAGAGGGTGCTTGCAATAGGGCAACAGCAGATGAACAACCCGGTTGAGATTGAATTTGCAGCCAACATTGATCTCTCAAGAAAGAAGCCGGTGCTCTTCAATCTCCTACAGATCAGGCCTATAGTGGAAAATTATGAGACAATCAGATTCCGGCTTGAAGATATACCTCATGAGGAAACGATTGTATATTCTGCCCTTGCCCTTGGTAACGGTACAGTTGACGGCCTGCGTGACGTGGTTTATGTGCGGACGGATAATTTTGAGGCTGCCAAAAACCCCGTGTTGGCTGACCGAATAGAGTCCATAAACGAACTGCTTATCAATGAGGATATCAACTATATCCTGATTGGTCCGGGACGGTGGGGATCCACAGACATTTGGCGGGGAATACCAATTAAATGGCCACAGATCTCCGGTGCCAGGATAATTGTTGAGTCAGGACTGGAGAACTACCGTATAGATCCAAGCCAGGGCACTCATTTCTTCCAGAACCTGACTGCTTTCAGGGTAGGCTATTTCAACGTTAATCCTTCCCGGGGAGACGGTTTTATTGATTATGATTTTCTGTCAGGTGCAGAAACAGTCTTTGAGGATGACCTCCTCAGGCATGTCCGGTTCGATGAGCCTCTCAGCGTGATGATAGACGGGAAGAAAAAGACAGGTGTGATTATGAAGCCTGGTCACCGTATAGAATGACCATTAGTGAAGGAAGGTCACATCGCCAACCATGTCAAAATAATCGCCGTCGGCATACCTGCCTGACACCTTCCAGACATAGACGCCCTGGGGTGCCAGGTTGCCGTTACCGAAATAACCATCCCAGCCTTTCTTAAGCTCATGGCTTTCATAGATCAGCATCCCCCACCTGTTGAAGATCTGAAGCTTATATTCAATAACGTTTTCAAAGAAAGGCCTGAAAACGTGGTCCATTGACGGATGGACACCCTCGGTCCACTCCCCTCCGGTGGGGCCCGTACCATTCCATTTGAATACATTTGGAAACTTAAGGGTCCCCTCCTTCCATTCAACCACAACAGGCGTCTCCATGGCGGCAGAATCAATACAGCCATCGCTTGTGGTGACAAGGAGGGTCACAGTATATGATCCCGGTGATTCATACCTGTGATAAGGATTCTCCTCGGTGGAGGTTGTCCCGTCACCAAAATCCCACAGCCATGAATCCGCAAAATAGGAGTAACTGTAGAAGATCACTATCTGTTCATTGTTGACAACATGGGTGGGATAGGCGTCAAAGATGGCCGAAGGGTTCTGGTAGACGGTGATGATACCGCTGCGCACTGACTCTCCTGCTATATTGTGTACGGTCAGCTTTACAATATAGTTGCCGGGAACATAATAGGTGTGTTCCGGATTCTCCTCTGAAGAATATTGCTTATCTCCAAAATCCCAGGTATAGCTTTCGCCATGTTTGCTCTTATTGACAAACTGCACTGTCAGCGGGGCGCAACCTGAGGTTGTTCCTTCAAAGTCAGCCTCAGGCATGGGTGGCAGGATGACTTCAATGGAGACGCTTCGCTGTGCGGCACAGCCCCAGCTCTCGGGCGGGATGGAGTAGGTGATGGTGTGAATGCCCAGTCCTGCCTCAGCCGGATCGAAAATATTGTCTGTCATGCCCGGGCCTGACCATGCGCCTCCGGTAGGATATGCCGTTACGGCTACCGGTGAGCTGTTGAGGAAAAGTGTTGCCGGAGCATCAATGATTATAGAGGGCAGAGCCATGACAGTTATCACCGCCGTGTCGGAAGCTGCACAGTCAGTATTTAGAATGGCATAGTGAATAATGTGATTCCCAACCCCCGCCAGGGCAGGAATAAACTGGTTGCCAACCACTCCCGGTCCTGACCAGACCCCTCCCAGATCGTGGGCTGTGAGTGTTACGGCAGGACTGTCCTCGCAGAGAGTATCCACAGGCGTGATGGTGGCGTCAGGAGTGGCCACGGTAATGATTGTGGAATCGGTATCCGTGCACCCGTTGGCATCAGTGATAGTGTATGTGACCAGATGATTGCCCGATCCGGCCACGGCCGGATAGAAGATGTTGCCAACGACTCCCGTGCCTGCCCATACGCCGCCCGGATCATGTGCCTGCAGCACCAGTGCCGGATCTGTTGAACAGACAATTCCATAGTCAATTATGGTGGCGTCGGGTACCGGATGCACGGTAATCATGGTTTGATCATCATCGTTGCACCCGTCAGCATTTGTTACCGAATAAGTGATCACATGATTGCCCGGACCTGCCATGGAAGGATCAAAGATATCACCAGTCACTCCGCTGCCTGTCCATGTGCCACCCGGATCATGAGCCGTCAGGGTCACCGGCGGTGCGTTTGCACACATCGGCTCAACGGGAGTGATTGTTGCATCCGGATAGGGTACTATCAGTATCCTGGCAGTGGTCACCACCGGAGGATGGTCACCGTTCTCGCGGTCACGCGGACCACCGGGAATGGTTGGGTCATCATATGGATTGCAATAGTTCCAGTTGCGCAGGGTCACTTCAAAATACTGACCCACCAACTTGTCATCAGCCACAAATATCACATCAGACCAGACCCCTGAACCAGTTACGGGACCGGTAAGTGTAATGATGTTATCGCGGTACGGGAAGGTCCTGGTTCTGCCATCAACTGTTACCGGTGCTCCGGTCATTGTAATATCAGTCCCGTAAATCCACTGGATCCAGCGGGTATTGACGTTGGGGTTATCCCTCTCCTGCGGAGGTACACAGTTGAACTGCGTCAGGTCCTGGAAACGGACATTGGCGCTGTTGCCGAAGCAGACCGGGTAGACCACGGGGTTGATGTGCATATGACCCCCGTTGTGATCATCATCATCCCACACGGTAACAATCTGTTCCTGGGATGATGAGGTGCACAGTACCCCGTTAACCATCAGAGTGGCCTGGGGATGATAGTTGCACACATTGCCGGCAGATGTATAGGTGATAATAGCCGTGGCCTCAAACACTCCCGGGGCTGTCTCAGTAGCTGGCAGCGTTTCAACGGTACCGTTATCCCAGTCAAACCTGATGTGTACCGGGGTCCCTGCGTTGGTTACCCCCGTGTAGCTTACAGTCCAGGTAGCAGTTACCGGAGAGCACAGCTTGTCCGGGGTAATGTTGTTAGCCTTGGACAGAATGGAGCAATTCTGCCCGTGGGCGCTCAACGACAGCAATACGGAAATAATATATAGGATCCATTTCTTCATGAATCATCTGACTACATACCCTCGCCGGTGTGTAATGCATTCCTTTATACGAGTGAATATGTCAGATGGTTACATTGCTGACTGACTGTTTTAAGGCTGAAGGAGATGCCTTAAGGGTATATATGACTGAAAAAAGGAGTCATCTGGCAGTCCCTGCTCCTTGCCCGGAGCGCTGTTTTTACAAATCGCGTATTGAGACCCGGTAATTTACATTTCTCTCTTTCAGATAGCGGATAATAAAATTAAAACACTCCTCATGTCTGCCGACCAGCTCGGGCGGGAAGACTCCCTTTCCCCTGAATAGCCCTGACAGTATCATCTCTGCCGTTCCGGTGGCAGTGAATCCGGTTGTCCGGGCCATTGATGAGATCTTCTCAACCGGGTCATACTCATCAAACAGGTCATACATGATCTCCCGCCTTGTTCCCTGCTCTTCCCCCCTTAGGATGACGCGCATCACCGTGAACTCCGGCTCTTCATCAGCCAGCTTCCAGGCCTTGAACAGTATCCGGGAGGTGAAGTCCAGCGGACTCACCCCGGTACCGTTAATGCTCACCGGCTCACTCTCAAGGAAACCGGCCTCCCGGAGGGCCTGGATTAGCTTGATGTGACCCGGATAACGAAGAGTTTTCTCTTTCATATCCGGGATATGCTTCATGGTACGGATCAGTGACCGCAACCCGTCGGTATTGAATGCCTCGAGTGTTCCGATCTCACTGAAATGAATATGCTCAGCATCGCTCATAGCTGGTTTGGTGACCGTCACGCCCTTCTCCACGAAGCGGGCCGGACGGGTATATTCCTCTATGACATCGCAGGGCGAAAAGGGAGCCTTGTATTCGAAGGGCCACACCCTGACTTTGGGCAGGCCGCCAACCATATATTCAACTTCTTCTATCTGCATCCTCTCATTGTGAAACCCGACAATATAGTTAGGCATCCCCGGCGCCACACCACAGTCCATCACCACCGTGACCCCGTTCCTTCGCGCAAGCTCATCAAGATGCTCCGGATCCTCCGGCATGAACGAGATATCCACCATATCCTTCTTCTGCCTGATAACCTCGGTCATGGTCTGCAATCCCAGGAAACCGGGTACTGCAGAGACCACAATATCAGAATCGGTTATTGCCCCTGACAGTGCTGCCGGATCTGTCACATCGAGCAGAGACCGGCGTATCCCGGGAAAGGTGCCCAGCTTGTCGAGCGACTTTGCATCAATGTCTGTGGCAGTTACCTGGTGGTTCTTAGACAGCTCCCTGGCCATTGCCCTGCCTACCATCCCGGCCCCGAGTACAGTTATCTTTTTCATTGCGTACGATTGTTTACGATAATCAACAAAACATTTTCAATATAGGTGAAATTCCAGTGATAAGGAAACGGGGTGCCGTAACGGTATGCCAGGGCAATGTGACGGGCTGGCAGATGAAAAAGAACAATTGAAATAATTCGTATAAAAAATGAACCCTTTTGAAGAAAAAGTGTATTTTGAGTGTTCGCAGGATAATTAATGCTTCATCAATGAAAATTATTGTAAACGACACAGAGCTTGATCTTCACAGTGGTGCAAGGGTCAGGGATGCAATCTCGCGTTATTATAAACACGCAGGGCGAAAAGTGCCTAAAAGGCTGCCGGTGGCAGAAGATAAGTTCGGCAACATTGTCGCACCTGACGGGGCACTGACTGACGGGAATACCCTGTTCATCCTGTCAGGCCGCAAAAAAAGAACCCGGATCGTCCGGATGATCATTATTCTCATCGCCGCCGGACTCATCTCTGCATGCAGCTCCCTGAGATACTCCGGCACCTCTCCTGCTGCCGAAAAACAAACAATAGTTACTTCTCCGGCCGGACGGCAGGCAGTGATCTTTGCAGTGAATGACATACATGCCGCAATAGATAATTTCCCCAAGCTGGCATGGATAACTGACAGCCTGAGGGCCATATACCCTGACATGCTTCTGGTAGCCGCAGGCGATAACCAGACAGGCAACCCCGTAAACGACCAGTTTCCCGAAAAGGGATTCCCGGTGATAGACCTGATGAATGCCACAGGATTTAACCTGAGCACAGTGGGAAACCACGAATTTGATACCGGTCCCGAGGGTTTCGGCACCCTGACAGAAAAAGCACATTTTGGTTTCATCTGCGCCAATGTAACCGTTGACAGTCATCCCGGCGTCAGGATCACCCCATATAAAATATTCACCCTGCCAAACGGCCTCAGGCTTGCTTTCCTCGGGCTGATCCAGCTGGGCCAGAATGGCATACCGGACAGCCATCCTGCCAATGTCAGGGGCTTCTCCTTCCGGTCGGCGTTTGAGACAGCGCCTGAATACCTCTGGCTGAAGGACAGCAGTGATGTCTTCATCGCACTTACCCATATCGGGTTTGAGGATGATGTAAAACTGGCGGAAACTATGCCCGCGGGAATTGACCTGATTATTGGCGGTCATTCCCATACACGGGTCGAGAAAGAGCAGATCCATAACGGTATCCTGATCACACAGGCTGAAAGCAAGCTTAAATATGGAACCCTGATCAAACTGGCGGTAAGCAGTGATGGAACAGTGAGCAGAAGCATGCAGCTGATTGATGTACGTAACTCCAAGAATGAGAACCCGGCCATCCGTGCAATGGTTGACAAATACAATGACAACCCGGTACTGAACGAAGTGATTGCCACAGCCACTGACGATTTCTCATCTTCCGGGGAGCTGGGTTACCTTATGGCCGATGCCCAGCGCGATGCAGCCGGTGCAGATATAGCCCTGATGAATCCCGGAGGTGTGCGCATTGACCGGCTGGCAAAAGGACCTGTGACCATCAAGGATGTTTACCAGCTTGACCCGTTTGGGAATGAACTGGTGGTCACAAAGCTTACCGGAACTGAGATTTATTCACTTTTACGCGCTGCGTGGCCGGTAGATGACAACCACCCTGTCTACCCCTCCGGCATCACAACAGAGCATTCGGTTGATGCAGATGGCAACCTGAAGGTCGTTACTGTCCTGACAGAAGATGGCCTGCCTCTTGATAAGAGCCGACTCTATACCGTAGCCATGAACAATTATATGACACAGGTATACAACTACGGGCATGCTGATCCGGGACAGTCACTGTTCTTTACCACCGCCGAAGCATTGATCAGGTACCTGAAGAAACAGGGTAACGTCAGAAGTTACCGGGGCGAGACAAGGGTAAAGGTAACCAGGTAATTTATCGGCTGATTGAATAAATCGTTTTACATCATATTTGATTTTGACGGCACCATTGCTGACACCCTTGAACTGGGATTGGCGGTGTATAACCGGATTGCTCCGGAGTATAACTGTCTGCCTGTCGGCGAAGGTGACCGGGAGTTGTTCCGGACGACAAAGCCCCAGGAGTTGCTCCGGACCTACGGAATATCCAAAATGAAGCTGCTGACACTGACGCTCAGGATAAGGAAGGAGATGAACAGGCACGTGCCTGAGATGAAGCTTTTCAATAACATGGAAAAGTCTCTTCGCGAGATCCGCGAAGCCGGGTTTGGGATGGGTATTCTCACCTCCAACTCCGTGGAAAATGTCAGGAAGTTTCTTGAGATCAATAATCTGACGGCTCTGTTTGATTTCATATACAGCGGCAGAAGTTTCCTCGGCAAAGACAGGGTCATAAGGAAAATGATCATCCGTGAGCAGCTCCCGGCGGGCAGGATTGTTTATGTGGGTGACGAGACCCGTGACATCGAAGCATGCCGGGCAGCCGGCATTCCTGTGATTGCCGTTTCATGGGGACTGAACACCAGAGCCCTGCTGTTTTCTCTCTCACCCGATCAGATCGTGGACAGCCCCGCAGAACTGCCCGGATCTGTCAGGAAGGTTTTTGTTCGACTGACCAAAACTACTGCCGGGAGATAAGAAAGAGAGCAAAACTACAATGAATAGAAATTTTAGTGTTTTCATGACACTAATGGGCATTAGATAATAATAATCGTCCTTGGGAATTATGAAATAATCGCATTCGCAGCATTTTTTTTGAGCGTGACGATTTGAAATGAAAAGATGGATTTTGACAGGCAGGATGTATAACTTTAGTACCTTTAAGGATAGTATCCAAACTATAATCTATGCCCAGATACCTTACCAAATCAAGGTTCAAATTGGGATTGGATTGCCCAGCAAAACTATTCTACACTGGGAAACATCAATACCCCGATACATCCGAAGATGATGCTTTTCTGGAAGCACTGGCCGAGGGAGGTTATCAGGTTGGTGCACTTGCCAAGTGTTATTATCCCGATGGAATAGATGTTCCCGAGCGTGGATATGATATTCCACTCCAAAAAACCAGGGAGTTGTTATCAAGAACTGATGTCGTCATTTTTGAAGGAGCATTCCAATTCAAAAACCTCTTTATCCGAGCTGATATCATTGAAAAGAAGGGGAATACCATCAATCTGCTTGAGGTTAAATCAAAATCATTTGATGGCAGTGATTCCATGGACATGCTATCCAAGAAGGGGTTCCTGGATTCCGCATGGAACGATTATGTCTACGATGTTGCCTTCCAAAAATATGTCATTACCCACGCTCACCCAGACTGGAATGTTCATGCCTACCTCATGCTGGCCGATAAAAACTCCAGGGCAACAGTTGATGGGTTGAATCAGAAATTTCAATTGAAGACTGTCGAGGGTGAAAGAACGATTGTCGAAGTTGCCGGAGATGTTTCCAGGACTGCACTGGGTGAAGAAGTCCTCATACGGATCTGCATTGATGACTTAATCGATAAGATTTTTGATGGTACAGACTCTCCAGAACCTCCAGCACAAAGTTTCGTTGATTACATCCATTATCTGGCAGACAGGTATGAAAGGGACGAGAAAATCATTGTTCCCATCCACAAGGACTGTAAAGTGTGTGAATATCAGGCCTCACCTGAAGAAGAACTGGAGGGGAAGATATCTGGATTGAAGGAGTGCTGGTCATCTCAACTTGGGTGGAACGATAAGATGTTCCAACTGCCATGGATTCTGGACATTTGGGACTTCAGAAGTAAGCAGAAGTTGATGGATTCGGGGATTTACCTGATGAGAGATGTCCAGGAAGAGCACATCGGAGATATCCAATTGAGCTCTGATGGAGCTATGACCCGAACAGAAAGACAATGGCTACAGGTAAGAAAATCGGTTGATAACGATCCGACACCATTCGTAAATGTGGAGGGGTTAAAGCGTGAAATGGACAAATTCGTTTATCCCCTGCATTTCATTGATTTTGAAACCTCTATGGTTGCCATTCCTTTCTTCCGTGGACGCCGACCGTATGAGCAGATTGCATTTCAGTTTTCACACCATGTCGTAAATTCGGATTTTACCATCGAACATAAAGGTCAATACCTGTGTGATAAGAAGGGTGTGTTTCCAAACTTTGAATTTGTCAGGAAACTGAAGGCTGAACTTGAGCATGACCAGGGCTCAATTTTTCGTTATGCTGCTCATGAAAATACCGTGTTGAACCAAATAATGGCTCAGCTGGAAGAGATCCCATTGCCAGATGTTCCAGACAAGCAGTCCCTGATTGACTTTATTAAAACGATTACCCATGGGAGTAATCACGAGGGCGACAGGGATATGATTGACCTTTTGAAACTGGTAAAACAGTACTATTATCATCCTTTAATGGGCGGATCCAATTCGTTGAAATATGTCCTGCCAGCTATCCTTAACTCGTCTGATTACCTTCAGGAGAAATTTTCACAGCCTATCTATGGAAAAAATTCAAGTATCAGGAGTCTGAACTATGATGATGGTTGGGTTTGGATAAAAAAAGATCCGAGTGGAGCTATCATTAACCCATATGAGCTTCTGCCTCCGCTGTTTGAAGGAATTGATGATAACCAGATAGAACAATTCCTCATGAAGAGTAATATACAGGAAGGCGGAGCTGCAATGACCGCCTATGCCAAGATGCAGTTTGCCAGTATCACGGAAACTGAAAGAAAAAGTATCATCAAGGGTCTTTTAAAATACTGCGAGCTGGATACTCTTGCAATGGTTATGGTTTGGGAGTATTGGAATAACCTTATAGTCAACAAAGGGTCGAAAGGATGAAATATTATTCTGAAGAAAAGCCAATAAAATGTCCTTCATGCGGATCTCCGAAAGTCGTAAGGATTATGTATGGTATGCCGAGTTATGAGGCCTTCCTAAAATCAAAGGCTGGTGAAATAATTCTTGGAGGATGTGTGGTGACAGGCGATGATCCACGATGGGGGTGCATAGACTGTAAAGCAGTTATATACAAGAAAGTTACTTGGTAGGAGAACTTATTATTTTTCATTCTGTGAGTTAAAAAAATAAATTTCTGAATAAGAACCTAAGAACCAATTGCAAAATGAATATACATGAGCTTAGAGAAGCACAAGTGCGTTTCGAAAATCGGATGGATGAGATCTTGAGTAATAGGAAACCATTGCACAACCTTCGTTCTCAATTTGTCAATTACTTTAATCCCAAACGCATAAGTACAATGGAGATAAACGACTATGTAATTGGTGTGGGCGCAGCCGAAAAGGGATTTAATTTTTGTTACGCATTGGAAAGACAATTAGATAGTTTGGGGAGGATGCTGGGGGCAACAGCTTTTAAATTTGGCGTATACTATGGACGAACAAAGTCTGAAGAAAATTATGAGTATAGATTCACTCATAAGTTTGGAAATACATACCAAGAGGCATTCCTGAAGGTAAGAGAAAGTATACTTAACCTAATAGAAGATGGGGATTCCGAAAACCTAGAAGCGATTGTAGCTAACCCACTCTCACCAATGTTCAAAGGGAAAATTTTATGCACATATTTTCCTGATAGATATTTGAATGTGTTTTCGCCTGATCACCTAAACCATTACTTGACTCAACTTAATTTGGACACAGAAGAATTGATAAATGGTGATGCGGTCTTCAAGAGGGAAGCCCTGATCTCATTCAAGAATCAAGATGAGGTCATGAAAACATGGTCTGTTGATCTTTTCGCTCATTTTCTATACAGCGAATACCCAGGAGCTCCACCAAAGGAAGAGAATTCTGGAGGATCTGCTACCGATCATTTAAAAGATTACAGAGCACCGCTATTTCATTCTAATCCCAAACCAACTTTTATTGACCTTAAAATAATTGCACCTCCTCCCAATCAGACAAGTATTGCTAGAAAACCAGTTCCACCACGGAGAAATCCAGATTATGAAAAGGAGGCTCGTAAGCTTAAAAAGCTAGGTGAACGCGGAGAAAAACTGGTAATGGATCTTGAGAAGCAAAGATTGCTAAATGCTGGCAGGAAAGATCTGGCTTTAAAGATTACAAGAGTTTCCCTCACTTCGGACTCCTTGGGTTATGATATACTATCATTTGACAGGGATGGTTCAAGTAAAATGATTGAAGTTAAAGCAACACAATCTGATGTGGGATTGGTCAATTTTTACTTTACAGCCAATGAATTAAATACGGCCCAAAGTAATGAAAATTACTATGTTTATGTGGTTTTTGGTGTCACATCCAAAGAACCCAAAGTTTGGCCAATAAAGAATCCGTTCAGACCAGAGAACAAAAACGCTATAAAGACTCCTGTTAATTTCAGGGTTACAATCAATGCCATTGAAAAGTAATCTCGTCTCTGCTCTTCAATTAATATTCATCCCAACCAGATTTCTCTGGGATTCCAGCCTTAACCTCCCCTCCTCTCAGGTCGTATTAAGGTCTCAAATCTGACCCCAGAGACCAGATCTCTAAGTTGGATGGGGTCTGGTGAGGGTCGTTGGAGGCTTGACGGTCTGGGCTGACCAGAATACGAAATGTCTGAAGTTTGGCTAATCGGTTTTAACTTTCAATTGAACCCGTCAAAGCTTTGGGAGAGTCATTTCAACGGTCTGGCCAAAGCCTATGTTCAGGTAGAAAGATGGAGTATAGGATTCACTACCCTGACATAATTTTGGGGGGCTTTCGTAACAAGGCCTCCTTCGTACTTGAGAAATTTGTTAGTGTCAAATGACATGCTCTCAATATACATTATAACAAATACGCTCTTCCAGTGATAATTACAGATATTATTTTTGTTAATCCTCCATTCCTCTATCCATTCGGGTGGTTTAACTCGCCGAGATAATTCCTTGTCTTCATAATGACTCCGTGAAAAGCCAATAATATTGTTTATAATAACTCTGTGGCAAACCTCGCTTCCACAAATGTGGATAAACCCAAACATTGGGTATTTAAAGCGTTGTGGATTAATTTTAAATCCGACCTCCCAATACAGTTCCTCGTTGGATAATAAATGATTAATAGCGGGCTTTATTTCTACTAACCTCAGATTAGCGCTGAACAAAATAGCATCCATCTTTTTGTTTCCGATTAGCTTAAAACGCAAGAAATAAAGATAAGAAATTGTGAATTAACACCCCAGGATTAGGGGAACAGAATTTGGAGTGATCTTAGACCAACTTCCCCGTCGACCCTGAATTAATCCGAATCCCATCGTATTTGACGCCACAGACAACAAAACCTCGTTAGCTTGGTCTACCTTTGTCCTGACATGATAGTCGTTCTGGGCCAACCAGATTGGAAAACCAATAGGTCTGTCTAATCGGTTTAAATTACAAGAGAACCCGTCAAAACCATTAACTGTATGTTAATTCATAACATCACAGATAAACTCAACTTGAATATTGCATTGGGGACATATTGATAATGGTCCCTTTCTACCGCATAGATGAGCCCAAGTCCAATCATTGCTTGCAAAATCTATCCATGTTAACTTATCTGAATCACGACCACATTTAGGGCAATTGAGATGACCGAGAAATTCTTTACTGTCGAGTATGTTATCCATGCAGGCCTTGACATCGCTCCATGGGAAAGGGTGTTCCGTAATATTTTTCCCTCTGACTGAATTTCCGTAATGTCGTACCATCATTAAAATTCTTTTAAGCCCACTGAATATGTGTAAAGCTAAACAGACAGATCAAAATAAAAAAGTGGAATTGTCATTATTAGAAAAGTGTGTTCCCTTCCCCCAATAACTGGCCATAATCTTCAACCCATCCCCAATCTCCCTTTCTCAGGTCATGTTAAGGTATCAAATCTGACCCCAGCAGGAAGATCTTCCTGCTGGATGGGGTTCGGTGAGGGTCGGGGGAGGATCGAAGGTCTGGGCTACCCAGAATAGAAAAACTTACATTTCTGTTTAAAAATGGATATTGTCTGTGTTAGTTGTCCTTTATGCAACGTACTGAAAATCCCTGCATCTTAGGAGACTCCATCCTTCTCACTTTGGTGTCTCCTCGATCTAATTCACGAATCCAAGCACTTGTAGAACCCGAAGCAGTTTTAGACCAAAAATATCCGAAATCTCCTAGGGCGCTAAATGAACTACTGAGCCGACATCCACCTGGTAGCCCTGTAAAGCCGCTAGAGTTAGTAGCACCTATATTAGGACTAATCCAATGTGCTGATCCTTCTTCCTTCATTTTCCCTCCTGCAGAGAGTTCCCCACTCAAAAAATTTATCAGGGTAGACCATTCTTCATCTGTTGGTACATGCCACCCTTCTGGGCAAATTCCTCGATTGTCAGCTACCGTATACCAGGTATACAATCTGCCGTAAGTATCTACGCTGCTCTCAGTGCCATTGTAAGCCCATTGATAATGAGGGGTTGGTTCACTTGATAAATCTAAGGTTGAAGGAGTAGTAGTACCAATTAGATCGCCATTTAAGTATTTGGTGGTTTTCAAATTATCTGCCATCCAAAATTGAGTGCCAATGTTAATAACGTCATATACATTCCCATCGATGTCCTGTACTTCAAGTGCAGAACCCAGAGTCTGAAAAGCCATTGCCATGCCATAACCGATTCCTGCTTCATTTTTGGCGTAGGCTCTGACGTAATAGTTTGTAACAGGATCCAAATTATCCATAATGCTGATGAATGTACCTACTCCTCCACCATCCAATGTATGGTCGTCTTCAATAGTAGGTGTTGTCCCCTCGCTCCAGCAGATCCCACGTTCGACAACAGTGCCAGACCCTTCATCATTTATTGTTCCCCCGCTTGTTGCTGTTGTAGCTGTGATAGCGGTTATCTCAGTGGTTATAACAGTTGGAACTTCTTTCTTTTCACAAGAAACCATAACGACTACAAGTCCTAATATACATACTGGGGTAAAAACCTTGGAAACTTTCATAGTAGTAAGATTTGCAAGTAACTAACTAAGTTATAAAGATACTAAAAGATGTCGTCTTAGACGAGAAGGAAATTAAAATGTCTTACCCCATTGTTATCTGGCCATAACCTTCAACCCATCCCCAACCTCCCCTTCTCAGGTCAAGTTAAGGTATCAAATCCGACCCCAGCGACCCGATCTCCATGTCGGATGGGGTCTGGTGAGAGTCGGAGAGGATCGTCGGTTTGGGCCAACCTGAACGAATATAAAAAAAGGTCTGTTAATGGAGTTTAAATTTCCATAGAACCTATCAAGAGAAATAGAAAGTCTGCTCCACGGCTCATACGGGTAACCAAACATATGAAATATTTTATTGGCATATCAGTTAATTGTGTAAGAAACTGAATTTTGATAACTTGAAGTCTGAAAGTGAGAGCGTATAATTAAAATATTTGATTGACAGATGATTAACAAAAATATATAGATATGAAGAAGACAATTATCTCATTAGCTTTTGTAATTATTTCTGTAATCTCCTTTGCTCAGGTTCAAAACACTTCAGATTTATCTCCCCATCTCGTATTCAAAGGAGTCCCTATTGACGGAACACTTAATGAGTATGTTTTAAAGATGAAGAAGAATGGATTTGTGCACATGGGTACTGAAGATGGCATTGCAATACTTAAAGGTGACTTTGCTTCATATAAAAATTGCACTGTAGGAGTAGTAACGCTTAAACAGAAGGATTTAGTCAGCACAATAAAAGTGATATTTCCCGAATGGGATACTTGGTCGAACCTTTCATCTAATTACTTCTCATTGAAAGAAATGCTAACTGAAAAATATGGCGAGCCGTCAGAGTGTGTCGAGAAATTCAATGGCGGGACACCTAGTGATGATTTTTCGAAAATGCATGATGTCAAGTTTGATAACTGCATGTATTATACAACATTTGAAACTGAGAAGGGAAGTATTCAGCTGTCAATTGATCACGATGGAGTTATGAGCTGTTATGTAATGTTAGCGTATTATGATAAAATCAATGGCGACATTATAAAAGCGAAGGCAATCGAGGATTTGTAGTTTATCTACTTCGGGAATTCCCGACCCTAGAAACAAGTACATAATTTTCAAACCATCCCCAGCCTCCCCTTTCTCAGGTCAATTTAATGTATCAAATCTGACCCCAGAAGAGAGATCTACAGGTTGGATGGGGTCTGGTGAGGGTCGTGGGTGTATCGTCAGTTTGGACCCACCAGATCGTTAAAAGTTTTCGGCTATTGGATCATATAAAAAGTTCAATGACGGTCGTCATTGAAAAGGATTCTGTATGACCGTGTTCTTTGTCAGTAGCTGGGTTTACAAGTGAAAAGAAACCATGGAAAGAAAAGCTATATTTGTAATAAGATAGTCTGACAGATGGGTAAAATAAAATTGAAAATATGAAAAATTTAACTCTACTTCTAATTTTATTTACTTTATTATCAGGTTGTTCTATGAACAGGTATTTGTTAACTGATGATGGGACTGACGAAGAATATCTTATTGGTGTAATAAAGGAGTTGGCCGAAGATGGGCAGATTTCAAAAAAGCCAATTATTGTGGTGGATCTGACGCCCCACATCTTTAAAGAAAACATGAGGGAATACAGGCTTCCGATATCAAAAGACATGATCGGAGAGATCTGGACTTTGGAGAAATATGCTGGAGAGGCAATATATGGTTCCCTTGCAGAGGGAGGTGTTATTGTTTTAAATACCCTACAATTCCTGGCAGATGTAAACAACACCACAGACTACAATAAAGTATTATTCCTGCTCGAAACACATAAGCAGAATGATGACAACAATGTCCTGATCTTGCTTGATGACAAGGAAATTCAAAAGGAAGAACTCGACAAATTAAATCTTAATGAACTTGAGTACATCCGACTGGTTAAAGACCCAGCGATCATCGAAAAATATTCTGGCAAAGGTTACAGTAAGATATTTATATTGCATAGGTAAATACAGCCTATAGAAGCGTTTTAGGCCAAGACATCTGGACATAATCATCTAATCAACCTCAACCTTCCCTTTTCTCAGGTCAAATTATTGTATCAATTGTGACCTCAGAAGAGAGATCTACATGTTGGATGGGGTCTGGTGAGGGTCGTGGGAGGATCGTAGGTCGGGGCCAATAAGAATGTGAAAAGTCCCATGTGGATCTAATCGATTTAAATTTCAATTTAACCCGTCAAAACCGTTAGAAAGCCATTGCCGAGGTCTTGTTAGGTCTCAAAACTGAGTGATATTACCACGGGAAAAATCATCAGGAAAGAAATCCTATATTTGTTATACTGGGGTCTGACAGAAGAGAGCAGTTAAGAATCCATCGGTTTCCTGCTACTATTCTTGACATTTATTAACTCGGATTATCATGAATAAGAGTGAAATATTAACAAAGTTGGTATTAATAATATTACCCACTCTCTTGTCTTGTTGTTCCACAACGAAAAAAAATGATGACGATAGATTAAGGTCACAATGGCGGGAAAAGCATGACCTTATTCAAGTTAAGGCCGACAGTACTCATTACATTTATCATTTACACAGTGATACATTATATATCGGGAAGAAATACCCTCCTGATAAAAGTAGGATGAATCCTTACGAATCTTTGGCTACGAGAAATGCATATCGGGAAGATTATGAAACAAATGAAAGAATAAGGGCTTGTGTTCGCCCCGAGGATTTTGATTTATTTGTTGATAATCATGTTGGCCTTTTAATTTATTTGTACATGGATTCTACAGGAACCGTAAAAGAAGTCGAGATTATGATGAATAAAAGATTCGTAAACTTATTTGGTGAGGAATACATTCATTGTATTTGTGAAGGACTTAAAGGGCTTAAAAAGACAATCCCTCCCGCTTTTAAGAATTACCCTTATTATAAATTGGGGCATGGTTTCTTTTTCAGATAGGATTTTCTAATCTGATTTTTGTGAGACAGAATAATTCAATAGGAAGATTAAGTCTAATATGGGGGTTAGCCATAGTCATCGGTTGCACAAATACTAATTTGAGTAAATCCAATGAGATAAAAGTTATACTACCACATCAGGGTCCAGTAGAGATGACTCAGGATAGTACATTTATTATCTTCAGTCTTGAGGATGATACTATTTTTGTCGGCAAGAAATTTCCGCCAGAGGGCTATAAAGTTGAGCAGGGAACATTTTGGCCCACGAAGACAAATGTCAGTGAGACAAATGTAATCCGTGAAAGTATTAGATCAAGTATAGATACTTTAAGGTATCATGACCTTGCTGCTAATAATGTATGGATGAGTTTAGCCTTCTATGTTGATTCGACTGGAATAATCAGTGAGGCTCAAATAAGGTTGAAGAGGCAGTTTGAAGGATTTTTCCATACCAACGATTTAATAAATATTTGTATGAGCGTAAAGGGTTTGAAGTATACCCTTCCACCAGAGTACAATCATTTGCCATATGTCAAGTTTTCGTTCGGCTATAAGTTCAAATAGGCATCGGTTTTGCCTACTTTTTCTCTCGCTTAAGCCGTATAATTCCTCCAGAAACTGGCCCAAAACTGGCCCATAAGAAAAAACCACCTCTGTGAAATTCACGGAAGTGGTTGACATTCTGAGCTCCCCAGCTAGGACTTGAACCTAGGACCCCCTGATTAACAGTCGGAACATGAGGTTTTTACGGGTTTACACACATTTACTTTGGTCTTCATTTTGAGGTTATTCTGTTGCACGGATTACACCCGTTTATACTGGTTTTCCCAATTGTCTGGCGCAAAAACTGGCGCGTTCTCATAACAGCTTTGAATTAATCTCAAATGTCCGTTCAATATCAAGACTGGCCAGATAATGAATGGTCGTTTTTATATCGCTGTGACCAAGAGCTTCACTGATATCATATATTGGAACTCCCTGCCTCATGAGGGTAGTGGCGTAGCAGTCTCTGGCTTTACTGTAGTTCAAAGGAGTTGATAGTCCAAGCCTTTTACCAATCTTGGTGAGGTGTCCATTGATTTTGCCTTTCAGCTTATGGTTCTTGTTTTCGAAATAGTTATCAGAATAACCTTCCTTCATCTGGCCCAGAATGAATGGACTGGATTTCACCCCTACCCTATCAATCACGCTCTGGAGTTTATCAACGATTGGAACCACAATGTCTTTTATATTATTCTTCCTGGTTGTTTCGGTTTTCTTCCTGATAAGAGTTATGTATTTCCCCGATATCTGACTCCAACGCATCCTCAGAAGATCTACGAAATTGCTCCCGTTACAGTAATAGGACATCAAGAATATATCTCTGGCATATTGCTCTTCAGGAGTTTCAAATTCGGTCATTTCAATGATTGATAATATCTCCTTCTCGCTAAGAACCCTTTTACGGGGGAAATAGCCCGACACGGAACACTTTCCCTTCCCGAATGGATACTCATACTGTTCAGGAATTACCTTGACCTTAAACTTGAAATAATTGATGATCTGTCTTAAATGTCTGAGATGGGAGTCAATAGTTGCTCTGGAGTACTGCTCATCCATCTTTTTCTTGATAAACCGATTAAGGAAAGCTGGCGTAATATCTCCAATGGACACATCCTTCTTGTAATTCTCCAGGAAGTTAGCTGTGCCTTTAAGCAGATTCTTGGTTTTAAGTTTGATTGTCTCATTAGTCGTTATGTAATTATCAAAGAGATCCCGTAGTAGAAGAGAATTCGGCTTCTCTGTGCCTTTGTCCCAGAACAGCTCACGAAATCTTTCTTTATTGAATGGTTTAAGGTCTCCATATATCTTCTCACACTTTGTAATGTACTGAGCACATGTTTCCCTGAATGTGATATCCGCCTCCTCTATCGATTTTTTGACAAATACTCTGTTATACTGAGTTTCTGTCATCTTCTGCAGATTGATATACATGACCTCGCTCCCATTGCAGACACGAATAGCCAGATTGTACTTACCATCCTTCTTCTTTACCCGTTTGTCTAGTACTATATTAAACTTTGCCATGAAATTTATTCTTAAACACTTGGAAGCGTGGGAAGCCTGTCTTCCATTACACCTCCGTTTATGACCCACTGGTCGATTTGAACTCTGTCAAACAGGGTTCTTGTTCCAATCTTGCTGAATGGAATTGTCTGATTGCTTACCATCTTATAGATCATTGATGTTGATACATGTATGTAATCAGCCAATTGTTTTACATCTAAAAACCTTCTTGTTTCCATGCTTACTGATTTATTTCCTTTTATACCCTTTGTCATCGGGTAGAAAAAATATAAGGAAAAAAAGCCTGAAAACAAAATTTCAAGTCAAAAAAATGGGCCCAAAGGTAAAAGATTTATAATTCGGAAGGCTAGAAATGATGAGTAATATAGAATTTCCTTAAATCACAATTGCGGATCGAAAGGTTTTTTCAAATCAATAGCTAAATATTCAAAGAAGGTGCCCCAAACGGACGAAAGTTGTAACTAGACTGAAATGTTTAATCATTAAACTAATGCTAAGTGTTAATACGAAACAATTCCGCCGAGAACCCCGAGAGTATTGAATCCTACACCTATTATACCAAGTCCTACTGGATCTATTCGAAGTAATGCAAAACTAGAGTTGATTCCGTAAATAAAGCCATCAGATGAGTAATCAATATCACCTACACTGTAGTTTCCAGATATTGTTTTTAATTGATTTTGAAAGCTTCCCTTAATTAGCAGCAGTTAAATCTGCCTTCCCTCAGGCTATTACTCAGCTTTGCGTGGTTCATCAGATACGTAACTCTACAAGGTATGTTGTCTGGAAAGACCGAAAGCAGTTTCTGGCTGATTTGAAGAACGTCTATGGCGCTATTAATCGTGACATGCCATATGATGCTCTTGAGGAGTTTGCGCGGAACTGGGGCAGTAAATACGGTTATGCCATCATATCCTGGCAAAACAATTGGGATGAGCTTACAGCTTACTTTGATTACCCCTAAGAGATCCGAAGGATCATATACACTATCAACGCCATCGAGAGCTTGAACAGCACTATCCGCAAATATACTAAAGCAAAACCGGTCTTCCTTGATGATTAGGCTGCCTTAAAGGCTGTATATCTGACTATTGCTAATGTTGAAAAGAAATGGACCTTTCCCTTAAAAGACCGGGGCTCTGTTAATAATTAAGCATTAAATTTGGTAACAGATGTGGCGTTCTTTAAACCCGGCAGCTACTCGTTGAAAAAAAATCTACACAGGCTCATTAATGAATTGATCTGCAGAATCTGTTCAACCTTATTTTTCTGAGTCCCTTTTCATTCGGATCAACAGAGATCAGTACAAGTACAGCCTTGCCAATAATATTATCATCAGGCACAAATCCCCAATGCCTAGAATCATTTGAATTATAAAAGTTATCGCCAAGCATAAAATAATAGTCATGCGAGAACATGTGACATGAAGAATTTATATTGTCAGTCATCGATATAGTGTATGAAATGCTGACATCAATGTTTTCATAAGCTAATACATCCCAATAACGGAATACATTCTCCTTTGTCAGTTTCATTGACTTGTTTTTTGCCGGAACATACAGCGGTCCATAATCATCCAGCGACCAATTAAGAGTACTATCATGGGGGAATAAAACATTGCTAGCCTGTGATTCCTCAGATAACTTTCCACAGTTCCTTCTGACACTCGTTTTGCTCGTTCCGATTCCTTCATTCCTTAATTCCTTCATTTCTCCATTTTCAATAGTCACAGTATCTCCTGGTAATCCGTAGCACCGTTTGACAACACAATTCCCATAAATACTTGAAACATTATCATATACTCTTCTGAATTGGGGTCGATTGAAAACAAATACATCTCCTTTTTTAATTGTATTCCACCCTCTTAGCCTTGTATTTTCGATTTTGTTCTGTTTAAAGAATATCACTGGTTTTAACACTCTGACACCGTAACTCATTTTACTTACCAGAATAATATCGCCTGGAAGGAGTGTAGGCTCCATTGATGAGGATGGTATTTTATAAATCTCAAGAAAGAAAATCCTTAGAATAAAAGCAACAAATACAGTTAATACGACAAATATCGTTCCGTTTATCAGAGATTTTATCGATGATTGTTTCATTTCAAGCTTCATGGTCATCTTTTCAACATTCTGTTCGATTGCCGGTTTGCCATTACACATTAGAACCTGTGCTTTCAGCCAACTCCATCCTTCTTCAATATCCCTTGAAAGCGTTTTGTTGTTGATAAAATCATATAATGTCAGTTGCCTGTTGGTATATAATACTTCCAATAGGAACAGGAGATTCCGAAATAGTTGATTGTAGCTTCGCCCTGTCTTAAGTACTCCCTTCTTTCCGACCACTGGTTCTTAAATATAAGTTTTCTTACTATGATGATGTAAATCAGTGTTACATAACCGGCAATAACTCGCAGAGTTATTCTGGTTATTAACACATTTTCTTTTTTGCTTACTTTTTTCTTTTGTTAACATCTCCATTTTCTGTTAATATCATGCCACAGACTTGTACAGGCTTGCCGGGATCTGATGACCAATGCCCTGATGGCATAGCCGGTTGTTGTAGTAATCAAAATATCCCTTTAATCCCTGGTATAACTCAAGACCATCAGAAGGCACTCTGATATACACATAATCGTACTTGACAGATCTCCACAGTCTTTCTATAAAGATGTTATCGATAGCCCGGCCCTTACCATCCATACTGATCGTGATTTCTTCACTCTCCAGATACTCGATCCACTCATGACAGGTAAACTGACTGCCCTGATCCGAGTTAATGATCTCCGGCTTACCGAGCCTGGCAATAGCCTCTTTTGTGACATTAAGGCTACAACTGGCATCAAGAGTATTGGATATGCCCCAGCCGACAACATAGCGGCTGTAAACGTCTATTATCGCCGTCAGATAGAGAAAGCCTTTTGGCATAGGAATGTATGTGATGTCAATTGCCCACACCTGGTTTGGACGAACTACTTTCAGATCCCTCAGAAGATAGGGTCTGATATACTTCGCCTGACCAAGCCGGCTCAGGTTCTTCTTTGGGTAAATTGCCATCAGACCCATTAACCTCAGTAACCTGCGTACTCTTTTATGATTGGCAAGTATACCAAGGGTAAGCAAAAAGTCACGCATCCTTTTTACTCCCTCTGTAGGGTGGCCAAGATAATGCTCATCCATCAGTCTCATAAGCTTCAGGTTATCCTCACTCTCACCCAGGGGCCTGTAATAAAAACTGCCCCGGCTGACACTTACCAGATTGCACTGGCAGCGGATGCTCAACGGCTCTTCACGGTTAACCATACCAAGACGCTCTCCTACAGACCCAGCTTCTTCAAGTTTTTTTTTAAAAACTCCTTCTCCATCTCTAACTGACCTATCTTGGCATACAACTTATCAAGATCAGCGTCCTCTTTTTTATCATGACCCGGTTTGTTAAAAAGTTCCGGAGCTCGTTCCAAAAACTCCTTCTTCCAACGTGTTATCATGTTCGGATGGATACCATACTTCTTGGAAAGCTCGCTGAGAGACTCTCTCTCCTGTAATGCTTCAATGGCTACCTTCGCCTTAAAGGCTGATGAATGTTTTTGTCTTTTCGATTTCATAATGCACTGGTTTAAAGTTATCAAATTTAACCTTATCCAGTGGTCTTAATTCTGGGGAGTATTATAGTCTGTTGAGAGCGACATTAAGGTTGTATACATCGTCCTTGCCTATCATGAAACGCTGCTTAGTTGTTTTATATGCTTTCCCGGTCGTTGTCCTTGTTTGCCCGGTGGACTTACTGATACCAATCTGCATATTGAAATCTGTAACAGCCATTACAACTCGTTAACGGAAATCAATAAATGCCTGTCAGCGGTTAACCATGCTACCTCATACTAATTCTTTGTGATATTGATCTTACTCAGCCCCTGTCCCCAGCCAATTATTTAGTACGGTAAGCGTAGATGCGGCACGTTGCTGATCCATCAGGTTCCTAGAAGCTATCTGGAAAACTTCACAAAAGTTCTTTTGTATATGTTAGTGTTAAAGGTTCCAATACTTCACTCTGATCTTAACGAAAAGTTTTCAGTCACTTGAAAGAACCAAACTAATGGCCGGCTTGAACATATATGGACCTGCTGCATTTTTATCAGCAATACTGGAATTTTCGCTTTCAAACCATAAACCTTGTCTAAAATACCAGTAGAGGCTTTGTTTCCATTCTCCCTTCGTATACAACCAATAAGCACCAGGCTCTTTGGATCGTTCCTGATACAGAAATGGAGAATAGATGTCCGCTTCTACACCCCGGTTGTTCCGAAAAGTCTTTTTATTCTCAGGAATAATCAATAACTCAATGCCAATGAATAAACCATCATCAGGTATATTAAGGTTATAATCATTAAGATTAATATGAATGGTTTGCCTCCCGGCAGGTACCTCAACTATCAGCGCTTCTGTCAATAAATCGTCTGATGGCTTTTTTTCTTCATCTGCATTAAAAATCCTCAATCGAAAATAGGATAATGAGTCGTTTAGATTATTTGCGCATATTATTGCTTCTCTTATTTCGTAGAAAGTGTAATCTTCAGTAAAAGGGAAATAAGCGGCTTCAATAGTGGGCTCAATCGGCCTGTAAGGCACATGATGATTGCCTGTTGAATCAAAAGGGCTCAAACTGTATCTAAGCATGCAATTGTTTTCATGAAATCTATTCAAAACAATCTCATTGTGTCTTTTGCCTGATGGTTTTATTGTCACTTCACTTACTTCATATGTTTGAGGAATTAATGAAACCGGATTCATTTCACATTCCTTTATGCTTATTTTCTGTGACTCATATCCGATATAAGAGATTATCAGGTATTCATTATTAAGTGAGTCATCCAATACCAGGTAAAAGTCACCTTTCTCATTTGATGTAGTGCCAACGGGGTAGCCCAGGACCATGATATTGGCATATGGCAGACCTTCATTGGTGTTTTTGTCCAGAACAGAGCCTTTTACCACAAATGACTGACCATCTAAAGCATTAGTTGCAATCAAAAGCAAGAACAGGCAAATATTGGTTATTCCTTTATCACTGCTGATTCTTTTCATTATTCAGGATTTGGAAGTTCTATATTAGTTCATGCAAAGCAAAGTTAACTGTCTTATGAGAATTGTTTCCAGCAAATCCAGTTGACTTTCGTCTGGTATGAAACAATCGTGTAAAATCAGGTTCTTTCCAACACTAAAAAAATAAGGGTTCCCATTATTATCATATTCTAAAGAATCCAGATTATCAATAAAATAGACTTTAAATCCATCTGCATCAATGTTTTCGAAGAAAACTTGTTTGTCATCACTCGTTACCAATAGTATTATATCGCTACAACCTGTATTTTCCTGTGCCCTCTTAAGCCGCAATAAGTATTTGTTTATACATGGGGTGCAATAAGAATCTTCAAACCGAAAAACTAGTTTCTTCTTATCAAGAATATCTATGATACTCAGCCTCTCCCCGTTTTTATCGAGCAAAATAAAATCTGAATTCATTCTGCTGTTATTGACAAAAATTTCCCGGAGTCTTATCTCATTAACAGTTTTAATGTATTCACTTTGCGTTTGTACATTATCCTTAACTGATGAATATAGAAGATGAAATTCATTAAAAGTTCTCTTAACCTTAACTATAACAGATGTCACATAGATATTATAGGCAACTAAAAGCCCGATGCAAACATAAATTGCTTTTTTCATGATCATTGAAAGTAGTGTTTGGGGCAGACTAATATTCTATTTCACCTATATCAAATACACTTAAATAATCATTCATTTTTTGTGGATTCACTACATAAATGTTTTTATTCAGCTCATCCACAGCGAAAGGTGCCATTGCTCCAATACCCTCATTAAGTACAATTTTATACAAAGGGTCTCCAGTCCATGAAAACATATGTATTTCAACATTCACGCCTTTACCTTCACCTAACTCTTGCAAGGTGCAATTCTGGTTTAATGCATAAATACATTTGTCGCTAAGGAAAACATTTGTATAATAAACCCTTGTCTCCGGCGCAAAATGGTTGTTTTGGTTTGTAATAATCTTGGGTTTTCTATAACCGTCCTGAATAATTGAAAAAAGCAGTTTAGCTTTATCATTGTATACATCAATTACAGGTACATAACCAAAGGCTTTTACGAAACGCGTTCCATCTGGCTTAATCTTAATAATACCTTGCTTATAAGAATTAAACATCCTGGCATTCTTAATTTCATCCATGAACGTTTTGTTGAAATCAATTAAGAAGGGCATCCACCTGGTTTCTTCTGTCAGAGTATTATAAATCATAAATTCACCTTCTGATACTCTTCCGGAAGCAACAATTGTATTCTCATCAATTGAAATAATATTTACTGCAGTTCCAATTTGAGGGGACATTATAATTTGTTTGTCAAATTCAGTATAATCATTCCCAGAAATAGCTTTTTGAATGTCTATCAGCGAATATCTCATAGTATTCGGTTGGTAGAACCATGCTTTCTGTGATTGAGGATTATTTTCAAACTGCCCCCAAAACAGAGGATCGAGCAACTCGCCAGGACCCACACCCTGAGATCCAAAACTACCCAGGTATTTCAGATATGGCAGACTGTAAACATACACATGAGGGTCTGACTGTACATCACATAGAACCAGAATGGAATCCTTTATTCCCAGAAACATAGGATATATGTCATCTCGGATTTCACTGCAACTTATACCGGATAAGGATATTTGATTATCAAATTCTTTAAAAGAGACAACTTTCCCCCTGTGTGTAAAATCAGAACATCCAAAGTTGAGAAATGCGGGAATTAGTAATAGGTAAATTTTAATGTTTTTCATTTAACGGATTGTTTATAATATTTTTCAATTACACGATTATCAAATGGTGAACCGACCAAGACTATCTCATTCTTCTTGTTTACAAGAAATACAGATTTATCATGATTCCCCAGATCATTTTTTATTAGAAATGAGAAAGTTGAATCGTATAAAACCGGAAAAGAAAAATTATTGTGCTCCAATTGATAATCAAAGTATTCTGATTTTTGACCAAAAACAATAAAGAACACATCAATTTTCTTTTGAAAATCTTTGTTGCTCTGGAGGAAGTTCTCGCAATCAATCAGTCTTGCAACACATGGACTACAATCACAATAGCCGACGCAAATAATTTTGTATCTTGATGAGGTCAGGTTAATTTCTTCATCTTTTTTATTAAGATTAATAAGGCTTGAATCTAATTCCAATTTAGAACCAGCCAAATTAGGGTAGTTTTGCATATATTCAGGAACGAAATCTGTTTGTTGGTTGCATGCAATTATCAATAACAAGCAACTGAATGTTATCATATTGAAATACTTAAGTCCCAAATCGCAAATCTTGAATAATAATTAAAGCAGTTGAGTTTGTTTAACTCAACTGCTTGTAGTTTCATAAGTGTATCTATTTTGCAAGTACCTCCATGTTGGTACCAATTTTAGACAGGTCAATGAGGGTACGGAGGTTAATTAGGGATGCAAGTACCACCATTCCCATACCAATTGTTGAAACGGATTTCGCAGTCGTCGCAAGTTCTATCCCAGAAGGGGATACCGAATGTATCCGGAGCCTTATAATCACATTTTTTCCCAGGATGATCTACAGCTTCTGCTGTAGGTAATTCAATTACACTACGCAAATCAAAATACTCCTTTGAGTGGTTTAATCCACTAAAGTTTAAAGAAAAAACAATTGCTAAGACTACACAAATGCTCATAAATAAGAATAGCTTTTTCATAGTACTACCTTTTAATTAATAATTTATAATTGCCAGTTGAGGCGCAAAGCCCATTGAATATCAATTGTGTTTTGCTCTTAAGCATCATTGTAATAACAACTCGTAAGTATCTACTTTATATGGGTTTGCTCAGTAAAAAGCTACTGAAGTTCTGTATACTTCTCTTTGATGAATGCTTGGTTTTCAATATATAACAAACGAAAACAATCAGGCAATAAGAGTTGACGGCTCAGTATTTTAACCATAGTATTGTCCCTTGCAGCCAGTTGTCCGAACGCCTTAAAGAGAATCTGATTCCAGCATGCAAATGGTCTTACACGCTTATTAATCTCATACTTGACAACAATTCTGTCAACTAGCATGCGTACTAAAACCTCAAAGTTGTTCAAAGATATACTGGAATTTATGCATGGATTAATACTTTTCTTGAAGCAAAATCTATGTTTTCAATTCAAATCGTCATGCTTTGAAAACTGCTGTAGATGCTAAAATTTAAAAAAATCAAAGAACGATTATAACTCTCAAATGTCCTATTAAGTGGAAACCGCAATAAATTTAAAATGCAATTGATTGCTATGCAAGCAATATGGTAGGTAATTTGTAAGTGGTGGGTATTACCTTACAAGAGGTATTAAATCATCTACAATTGGTAAATGAAACCCATAATATTCGTGTTTGCTCAATGCAACACCATAAGAATTATTCTGGATAATCTCGTATAGTTCCTGCTGCTCTTGATTCACCTTAAGTAGGCGGATTTTAGTGTGTTTGTACGCAGGGAGAGTATATGATTGAGTGTCTGAGGGTAGACGTTCAACAATGGCTCTCTCGAAGTCTGAAAGCTTATTATCCGATTATTTTTACTGATGCCTTTCATGTCAGGGTCCGCCGCAAGCGCAGTGTTGAGAATGAGGCTTTCTACGTTGTCCTGGGTGTAAAGGAAGACAAGAGCAGGGAAGTACTTGGCATATTCAATCGTCCCAGTGAGAGCGTAACAGGTTGGAGAGATATGTTTATGTCATTGGAGCATAGAGGAGTCATGAGTATTGGTCTGTTGGTTGCCGATGGCATAAAGCATCTTGAAGATTCTTTGACCGAAGTCTTCTCTGGAACTCCTCTCCAGAAGTGCGTGACACATCTCAAGCGTAACATGCTCGCCAGGGTTCGTCATGGGGGCAAAGGAGTGATGGCAGAAGACCTCAGGGATGTTTTCCGTACCGGAGATCCGCACTACACCACCGAGCAGGGCTGGGAAGCCTGGCAGGCGTTTGGCGGTAAATGGAGAGAAGTTTACCGTGGTATCAAGAGTCTGGGTAATGACCCCTTTTATACAGGGATTACTTCGTCTATATAGTCGACTCTTAACAAGTCTTGTTTTTCGATAATTATGTTCCATCGGTATCAATACGCTTGCGAAAGTGTACAAATTCACTCGAATCAAAGGGCTTATCATATTGAAAATAGGTCTCGCCGCAAAAGTATTGCCAGTACGGATTTTCGATCCACCGGTCAACAAAGGATTCATCTGATTGACCATACATTTGCTCTAGAAGCATGCAGCCGATCATCTTCCGAACAGGTACTGCCGGGCCTCCAATATCAGAATAATAAGGAGCAAAGTCCTTCTCGATTGATTCCCAATTGATTCGCTGAGCCGGCTCTATTAACTCATGCTTCATATTTATTACATTCACCAGCGGAGTACGGAATACGTTCAATTGCGGGTTTGTGTCTGTATTGCCTATCATTTTGCAGGCTTTTTAACGAATCTACCAAAGAGTCTGCAATCTGACAAAAATTAACATTAACTTATATCGCTAGTTTTCTACTATATAGGTACATTAAAAGAATCGACTAATTATCATTTGTAAAAATGTCCTATTAAAAGGGGTCCAAACCACTTCTGATGGATCGATCGCAAACACTTTAACTGAGCTTTGTAAAATATTGGAGAGTTATGCCCTCCTCACGTCTGGAGATACTAGAAATGGACATAAAGTTTGTCTGGGTTGAAGAGTATCGCAGATTTGCTAATGTTCTTACTGTTCTTGATACTTTCACAAGCGTAGCTTTATGCTGGAATGCCGGTTATCAAATCAGATAGCCTCAGATCAAAAGCATCTGGGAATACATCATTGAGCAGTACCTGCAGCCATATGACTTACTTGGAAAGAAAATCCAGATAGAGATCCGAAACGATAATGACGGCAGGTTTGTAGCTATAGGACTTCAGGAGTTCTTCAGGGAGAACCAGCTTACGCAAGTCTTCACTAATCCTTACACTCCACAGGAGAGTGGCCATATTGAGAGCTTTCACGCGTACCTTTCTGAAAGACTTGGGTGGCAGAACTTCTGGTCATTAATCGAACTTGAACAATGTATGATCCTGTTTTACGAGAAATACAACAATCACCGCCTCCACAGCTCAACTTGCTATTTGCCCCCGATGGTGTTCTGGAGCATATGGGAACAGGGACACATTAAAAGTTGTCAGGATGAAAAGAAACGAGAAATCAAATTCCGCCTCCTGATAACTTATCATCAACTATCGGGAAATATGAACTAGAGAGAAGTTCCTTGCTCACCTGCGACAACCATCGATGGGTTGGAGAAGGTGTCTGTATTGAAAGAAATGAACGGCGCCGTATCACCTCCACAACCATCACTTTAATAATGACCTTCGGTCGTTCCTTGCTATGACAAATTTAAAATGAAATTTTTATGTATATTTAACCGTCTGTAAAAAAGTCCAATTAATAGGGGTCCAAACCATCTTCAATTAGATAATTCTAATCTGACATGAGACTAACTTCTTTAAATTACACTTCTCCCTCAAAAAATTCTTTGTTTTTGAGCACGCAGGATGGAATTCGAATATTTAATGTTGATAAAATAGCTTACTTTATGGCCGAAGGAAGCTATTCAACTATTTATTTGGATGATGGGTCATCAACAACAATTTCCAAATCTCTTAGTACAATTCAAAGAAACCTCAAGAATTACAATTTTATTCGCTGTCACAATTCCTACCTAATTAATTCAATGAAAATTGAAAAGTACAGCAGAAGAAATAAAAACATTACTATTGGCGAATATGTAATCCCAATTTCAAGAAGAAAGTGTCACTTAATTATAGAGTTTTTAAAATCTATAAATGACCAAATATAAAAGTGTGTAATATCATTCCACATTCTAATACAATTTATTGCAATCAAACGTTGAATTTTGGAAAGTAGTTTTCCACCTGCTACATTTCAGTTCTGTTGATCCAAATGATGATGCGTCTCGTGATACAACGGCAACAAGAGATATTGTGTTATTGCGGAATCTAATTCACGACTCCAGTTTGGCAGTTTTAATATTTCATCTAGTCCATCTTCCATAGCATAATCAGGATCTCTTGTTCTGTAATGTGCTCCATTAAGTTCATACAGTACCTCCAATAAAAGGGTTACAAGCTGACCATAATTTATCTTAAAAGGTTTCTTCTCAACCTCTGTAACTCTATGATTAATTATATCTTCAATCCCCTTATTTTTGTTAACCGAACCATTGTCGTCGATGTGATCCCTGTACATATCAATTGAATACTTGAATGAGTGGACAACCTGAAGCATTATCAGGAGAGCTTCGTTTACATTGAGAGAATTTTGCACAAGTTGGGTAGTATTGGCATTTTTAAATATCTCCGCAAAAGAATTTATGTCATATGCAGTGGAATTAAACTGTACTTCTTGATCAGTCCGAGTTATTTCATTGAATTTTTCTGTTATTCTTATATCATCCATGGCTTTACTTTTTATTTATCCTTCTAAACCCAAACTATGGGTTAATAAAATATAACTAAAAAAAGCCAAAAAACAAAATCATCAGTGCAAAAAATGAGGATAAAAGTAAACTTAGATTATCCTGAGGGATTGAATTGATGCAGATCAAACAACCGAACGGTTTTTTGAGGCTTGAAATACAGGGGAGGATGGGGCGTTTTTTCCATCAAAAGGTTTCCCTGAATTATTTGGGGGAGAGTTATTTATTATTCCCCTTGTTTCTGTGACTTTTAAGGAAGGATGTCGTTTTGCTGGCCATTTCCCTTCCTTTCCATTTAAACTGTCTTATAAGTACCCAGATTCATTTTAGATGGGTATAGTTTGATTGAGTCATAGAAATAATTGGATCGATAAATTGCTTAATTTTATATTTGAGGATTCAATCTAACCACCATACCAAAATGAATTCAGCCAAACCTTATGAGGGGGATAATATTTTCAGGGCTATTGCTCGTAGACATCAATCCGAATTCCGAAAAAAGGTCCTACGTGTTGATTTTGATAGCTCGGATCCAAGAGCGCAGTATGGGAACCTTCTACCGCAGGATGCCGCCAAACAGGGTCTTATCTTTTACGAAGGGTATAGAGATCACATTATGAAGGTGGCCAAAAAGAGATATGGAAAAATAAACGGGACTGCCCGATATTCAAATCTCCTTCGAAGTGAACATATTCCCTTGAATCTTTTCGCACCTATGGAACAATCCTTCGAAAAGGCAGCAGGACTTTTCAATGAAATCCTTTCAGGTGGTATTGGCACTATAGAAGGAATATGGATTGAGTATCCTTATAAACATGATCCAACCAAACACCTTCATGACAGGACATCTTTCGACACATTCATTTCTTATACATCTACTTCAGGATTGAGAGGGGGCATCGGCATTGAGGTTAAGTACACTGAGGAAGGCTATAAAATCGGAAAAAAGGAGAAGGATGATATGAAAGATCCAGATCATCCCTATACCACCGTGACCACTGCTTGCGGATATTTTCTTGATCCAAAGCCTGAGACATTCAAAGCAGACCACTTGCGACAGATATGGCGAAATCACATCTTGGGAGCATCTATGATTGTGGACGGAGAGCTAGATGTGTTTCATTGCATCCATCTTTACCCTCAATGGAGCACCCACTTCAATGAATTCGCCCTTCCAAAGTACCGTGAACTGCTAACAGAGAAAGGCAAAGAGACCTTCATTGGATTAACTTATGAGGGCCTGTTTCATTTGATGGGCAAGTACTTTACCACACCTCAAGAAATAGATTGGATAGACTATTTGAAACGACGGTATCTGTTCTAAGGCATATAAATTGTCGGTAGGTCGGTGGTCAATTATACTCGGCATGATGTGGTCACTGCCTACTGATTTAGTATTCAAGCGGCCATCCTTGGCTGTATGAAATTTCGTTTTGAATTGTTATGCGGAAGGTGATAGAATACTATCCCCTTGGGAAGAATGCCGTTACAGAAATAAGAACAATTGAAGCTGGCCGTATTGCCGTCAAAACTGACCTTCTTGTCAAATATCAGGAGTTCGAGGTTCTTATCGAGGAAGAAATCCCCAACAATCTGATAATTGAGTATCGGCAGGCCGAGTATCATTGCGAAAGGTTTTCCCAGTGAGTACAACCTCTTGAGGACATCAAGTTTCCGAGTAAATGGAGGGTTTGAGATAATGTAATCGTAAGGTTGTAAACGGCAAATAACAATGTACGTTTTTTCGCAAATAAGAATGTACTACAATTAGCAAATAGCGATGTACGCATTTTAGCAAATAAGGATGTACATCTTTCCTGGTGAAGGTGTGTTTTTCTCAGCAGGATCACTTCCATTTCTTCATGACAGTGTTGTTTTCCGGGAGGAGTTTGCAAACTCCTCCCGGAAAAAGTGGATTATTCTGTTCTTTGGATTAATAATCAGTTCATTAATCCAAATCAGGAGGATCCTCTATGAGAAAGAAACATCTAAATCAGTGGATAATGTATCACGAAGTTCACAAACAGCACCGCGATGGGTTAAAACCGGCGCAGATAGCCAGGGAACTGGTTATCGACAGAAGAACAGTAAAGAAGTACCTTAAGATGAGCGAGGATGAATATTTGGAATTTATAGATAATCAGACTCACAGGCAGCGATTGTTATCCTCCTATGAAGGATTTGTTCGTACCAGACTGGAGCTTTGCCCTGAGGCATCAGCGGCTCAGGTTCATGACTGGCTCAAGGAGAACTATGATGACCTCACAGAAGTTGATGCCAAGACGGTTTTTAATTTTGTCCTTCACGTCAGAAGCAAATATGGTATCCCAAAGTCTTTTGACCACAGGGATTTTGAGAAGGTTGCGGAGATGGCTTATGGTAGGCAAACGCAGGTCGACCTGGGAGAATATCACATGACTACCGATGAAGGCAAGCGCAAGAAGGTCTATTTCATTTGCTTTGTGTTATCCCGTTCGCGGTTTAAATACAGTTATTACTCAGAACGACCCTTTACCACCCGGCAGGTTATCCTTGCCCACGAAGAAGCTATAGAGTATTTTGGCGGGCTTACAGAAGTGTTTGTATATGATCAGGACACCCTGCTTCTTATCGATGAGAACAAAGGGGATCTGGTTATGACCGAAGCGTTCCGCAGTTACACCGAATACAGAGGATTTAAGGTACACTTTTGCCGTAAGTCCGATCCGCAGAGTAAAGGGAAGGTTGAAAACGTTGTAAAGTATCATAAATTCAATTTTTTACGTGGCCGAACCTTCATAGACATCTTCATACTTCAGGCAGAGAATCTAGCCTGGCTTCAACGTACGGCCAATGCCAAGGTTCATTCTACAACCAAAAATGTTCCGTATGAAGAATGGCTGACTGAGAAAGCATACCTGAAGCCTGTCAGAGGCTTGTATGAGGCAAAAAGTGTAACCGATCAGCGTGATGTAAGCAAGGATAACGTAATATCTCATAAAGGGAATTTTTACCGGGTTCCCAGGGGAACTTATCATCCGCCAAAAACGACAGTTCGTATCGAAGAAAATGAGGATAATCACTTGATTATCTATAATACGGACAACGCGATTATTGCTACTCATACAATCTATCCGGGCAAGGGAAAAACTATCGGAGGGACCCATTACCAAAGAGATTTAACTGAGAGTATTGACAGGCTGATAAGTGAGATAACGGACCGGTTTACAGATCCCAAATCGGCCAGGCAGTACTGTCAGCAAATACGAAAGGATAAGCCCCGGTACATCAGGGACCAAATGCTTATCATAAGAAAGCTTGTCAATAACTATCCGGTGCAGATCGTTCAACAGGCTGTGAAGTTCTGTATGGAGAACAAGATCTACCGGGCAACCGATCTGGAAAGTGTTGTAAAACGGTACCACTCTCAACAATCCCAAAAAGATACCATTGAGCAGCCTATCATCATTAAGACCATCAATCAAACAGCACATAAAATCATACCTGACAAAAGCAATATATCGGATTACCAATCACTAATGATTTAAGCCTATGGATACAAAAACACAGACCATTATGCAATATGCCGCTCAACTCCGGCTTGGTGGCATACAGGACCAGTTAGATCAACTGATCCAGAAAGCATCGGAGGAACAATGCAGTTATCTGGATTTTTCCTTATATCTCCTTCAGGCTGAAATTACACAAAGATCCCTCCGTGACCTGGAACGCCGGACCAAAGCTGCTAAATTGCCACCCAATCATGATCTTGATCAATATGATTATGCCTTTCAGAGTGGGATAGGAAAACAACAACTTATGCAGCTTCGGGAATGTCAGTGGCTGCAACAGAACTACAATATAGTTCTGATGGGTCCTTCAGGCATCGGGAAGACCATGATAGCTGCAGGCCTATGCTTTGATGCTCTGAAAATGGGATATAAAGCATACTTCAGAACAATGGAACAGCTCAATGAGATCCTTACTATGAAAGACATTACCCGTTCAGCTCTTATTGAGTACAACAAGCTTCTGACAGCCAATCTGCTTGTCATTGATGACATTATGATGTTTGCCCTGGAAAAGAAACAGGCAGTGCAGCTTTTTAACTTTATAAACCACCTTCACGAAAGAGCTTCATTTATCGTAACAACTAATAAAAGTCCACAGGAATGGGTGAAAATGCTTGATGATGAAGTCATTGCTACCGCTTTGCTTGACAGAATACTCTTCCATTGCGAGGTGGTAAGACTATCCGGTAATAGCTACAGACTGGAAAACCGGAAAACCATATTTAACTGAGTCTGTTGTTCTTTGTTTTTTTGTATGTTTATCATGAAGAAATGGACATCCTTAATTGCTATTTCTCGTACATCCTTATTTGCCATTTTTTGTACATTGTAAGTTCCCGCTTACAAAGGTTCTGAGGGTTCATATTCAAAGAAATCCTGGCCAGCCCAGATGTGGGAGTAGACGACTTTGAATCCTTCCTCGGTAAACACTCGAACAAATTCGGATTTTTCAGTATCAAACGGACACCAGATTGTTGAGCCTGGCTTCAGGTATTTAATAATTGGGTAAACCATGATAGCAGGCGTATAGTATTCATCCTTCTTGTTGAAGGAGCCTACCTTTAGCCAGCTATCCATTCGTTTACCCATAAGTCAATTCAAGTCGTGAGTATTAAATGTCAAGATTAGGAGTACAGTGTCTTTTCAAAACCCTGCGTTAAAACCTCAGAGCCATCTTCATTATAGATTGCAATGGAGTCAATATACTCTAATCCCATCTGCTCAATTTGAAATTCATCGTGATCAGGTAGCCCATAAAAAGTATCAGTCATAATGTCTACCTCAATTTGATCAGGGTATCTTTCGCATAAATCCTCCCAGAATTCAAACGGCAGAGAGCTTGGAACTTGATAGTCATCAGGGACTTCAACAGTTGTGGTACATCTAGACCAGGTAAAAAATGTTATTTGTATCTTCTTCATATATCTTCTTGTTCAGTATATCGCTGTCCCCCGTTTTAAGTGGTTATTTAATGTGATAATATTTCGTGTAATCAGGCTGCCTGATCATCGTCCAGTATTTGGAAAAACTCAGGATATAGGTTTATGTCCCTGACTGAGAATATGAAATAATGGGTAGATCGATAAGAATCATCATCATCAATATCCTCCTGCAATAGATCAATTAAACCATAGAATAGCAAAGTGTCAATAATTCCAGAAAGTGTATCCCTAATGGAACAATCACTATCACTTGATCTTATTAGATCCCCAAAAGTGTCCAATACTTGAGAATAGTTCCATCGGCTGGTATTGTCTGGTTGATCTAACAGTTTCTGAGCCAAGCCAAAGAGAAAAGTCCGTTCAAGATCATTTAAATACAAAAGTTTTGAGGGAAGACAGAGTTGAGTATCCAAGCTGTTTGCCAGATTAAAATACGGGTCACAACTGATATATTCGGTAATGTTTGGCAGGACATCAGTGGAAGATTCATCACTGTTTTCCACATCAATATGTGACACAATAAAAACTGGCATTGACGGATGTTCCTCAATATGATTAATTAGGTGGGTTGAATTGAGCTCACACCCTAAATATGCCATAACACTACCACACATATCTTCAAAGAAGATTTTGGGCCGAAAGGCATAGGATATGGTATCGTTATATACAGTCTCCAAGTAAATGTCTGAGTACGACATAGATAATCTGCTATCTATTATTGAATTCATGAGGCTCTCGGCGTTTGTAACCATGTACAATACCTTATATCCGTGATCACAATCCTCAAAGAATACTTTTATGTTAACCCTAACCTTTTCAAAATTTATATTAGCTGGTTCGTTCGCTTTATTTCCTATCTTTTTCATAACTTATTATTTATCAGTTCCTAATTCTAATCGGTTATCAACCTTCCCATTGGAAGAACCCAATAATAGGCAGCAAGCAATTCGCTTACCATTTGTTTAAGCCCTTCTCCTATTGATTCTCTGGAGTTCATTAAGTGTTTCGTCGTAGTCTTCCCCTAGATCATTGAAGCCTTCTCGTTGGAAATCCAATATCATTTCATTGGTAATGAAGGTTCTGAAGTGGAAAATCTCCGTGCCATTATCACCAATGACCTCTTTGAAACCTAATCCAACACCTTCTTTGAACCTTCCGAAAATCTTATATTGATTTAGCTCACTATCAGGAACTTCTCCGATTGTCTCGATTGGATTCTTGATTATGAATTGTTTCAGAAGGTCAAGCTTGGACAGGTTTGTGTCCTGCAGAAATCGCTCATTATACCTCCTCAGAAAATGTGGGGTATAATGGGATAGTGATACATCTACAGAGTTTACACATATCCCGTTCAACCCATGTTCATTAAGGTAATAAACAGTGGTAGATGAATCATAACCATTTACATAGCAGTCTATAGTTATTATCCAATTATTACGCTGTTTTGACTTGTACTCATATATCTCCCTGACATGCTTGTGTTTTGACTTCCGTGCGGATCTCCTGAGACCTAACGCCAGGTAATAAGCCTTCCTTTCGACGATCTTGTGATCGTTCATGATTTCTGAGTATAACTCTTGTGAATTCATTGATGGGACTATCATATCAAGTAGTATATTGTTAATATGAATTTTACAGTTGACTAGAAATAAATCTCTTCAATAAACTCGGCAATAAAATCTTCGAGCGGGGGGAGAATCTTTTGATACCTGCACCCGAATAGGTCTGTGCATATCATTAGCTGTGTGATGTCGATAAATTTCTCTCGATCTGAGAGAAAAACCTTCTGTCTTATTATCCAGTGGTCAACTTTTGGGGTGGATTCTGTTGTGATTATTATGACAAAGTTATCCTCGCTCGAATTAATAAACCCCTTTATGCCTTTAAGCCTAATAACTGAGTCTCTGAATACGAGATCCTCATTCCTGTCGATCGCGTTCCAAAAATTGAAAAACTGCTTGCTAAATGCAAAAAACGGTCAAATTGACCACCTGACGCCGGACTAAACTGACCACCCCGCGCCGGGGCAAATTGACCACCCCGCGCCGGAGCAAACTGACCACTTTTTAAAGAGCTCTTCTCATGTTTAGAAATGAGCCTTGATCTTTGCTGTTTTACTAACGATTAACAGCGGGACAATGGCCAATAAAAAGACAGACATGAGCAAGCTAAGACAGATTTTGCGACTCTACTCCCAGGGGGAGAAAAAGCTGAAGATCAGTACCCTGACCGGGGTGTCGCGCAACACATTAAAGAAATACCTCAGGATATATCAGGGCCTTGGCCTGAGCATAAAGGACATTGAGATGCTCAGCGATAAGAACCTGGATGAGTTGTTTGGCGAGAGCCTGAAGCCTGAGCCAGGTGATAAATACAAGACCCTTGAGGCGATGTTCCCTGTTATTGAGAAGGAGCTCAAACGGCGTGGCATTACCAGGCAGATACTATGGTCAAGGTACATAACCGCACACCCGGATGGCTACAAACTGTCGCAGTTCAAACATTATTACCATCAGTGGCTAAAGCGCAGCCGACCGGTAATGCATATCGAGCATACGGCCGGTGATAAGATGTACATTGACTTTGCCGGCGAGAAGCTTCATGTTGTTAATTGGGAGACCGGAGAGATAACCGAGGTAGAAGTATTTATTGCGGTGCTTGGCGCCAGTCAGCTTACCTATATTGAAGCAGTGCCCAGCCAATGCAAGGAGGATCTTATCACCTGCTGTATAAACGCCCTGGCCTATTACGGCGGTGTTCCCCGGGCAATAGTTCCGGATAACCTCAAGAGCGCAGTAACCAAGAGCTCCCTGTATGAGCCCACACTCAATCAGGCCTTTGAGAACTTTGCCCTTCACTACAGCACGGCCATCCTGCCGGCAAGAAGCTATAAGCCCAAGGACAAGTCATTGGTTGAGGGGGCCGTCAGGATCGCCTACCGCCGTATTTACTCTGTCCTTGATCGCAGGACCTTCCACAGCCTTGAAGAGTTGAATGCAGCCCTGCAGGTTGCGCTGGAGCAGTATAATAGCATCAGGCTGACGGGCCGACCCTACAGCCGCCGTGATCTCTTTGAAGACATAGAAAGGCCTGCGCTCACTCCGCTTCCTGCTCTGCCATACGAGTTTAAGCGTCAGCAATACTCTACAGTATCGGTCAACGGCCACACCTGCCTCAAGGAGGATAAGCACTACTACAGTGTGCCTTACGGATATATCGGAAAGAAGGTCAAGGTCATGTACTCCGCCACACAGGCGGATATCTATTACAATTATGTTCTGATAGCCACACACAAACGAGATCGCAGGCCCTATGGATATACAACCAATCCCGACCACCTGGCAAGCACTCACAGGTATCTCACTGAATGGAACCCGGATAGATTTATTAAGTGGGGAGAGTCTATAGATCCTTCAGTGAAGGTGTTCATTACAGGCCTGATGGACAGTAAGTCACATCCAGAGCAGGCATACAAGGCCTGCCAGGGTGTTCTGGGTTTTGAGCGTAAGGTCGGCAGAGAAAGACTAATCAATGCATGTCGTAGGGCCATTGAATATGAGAACTACTCCTATGGGGCCATCAAAACAATCCTTGAGAACAAATATGACATGATCACTTATGCAGAGATCACTGCCGATATACCGGAGCATGAAAACATCCGGGGAGAAAAATATTATCAGTAACAACCCAAATAAATACACTCCAACCGATGACAAAAGAGACACTTGAAAAGATCAAAAAGCTAAAGCTATGGGGTATGGCAAGAACATATGAAACAAGCCTTGAGAATGAGAAGCTGCTTGCACTATCTGCTGATGAGCTGATCGGTATGCTAGTTGAAGCAGAGTGGGATGACCGGCAGATGCGCAACCTTGAGCGAAGGCTGCGCAATGCCAGGTTCCGGTACCAGTCTTCAATTGAAAGCGTCGACTATCAATCTGACCGCAACCTGGACCGGGGACAACTTCTGCGCTTTGCAGAGTGTGGCTTCATAAGCAAGCATGAAAACATAATCATTACAGGCAGCACCGGCATAGGTAAGAGTTACATTGCCACAGCGCTTGGCCATCAGGCATGTACGCTTGGCTTTAAAGTCTACTATGCAAACCTGGGAAAGCTCTTCTCCAGGCTTAAAATGGGCAAGGCTGACGGATCCTATCTGAAAGAAATATCTAAGATAGAGCGGCAGGATCTGCTCATAATAGATGACTTCGGACTACTGCCCATTGACAGCGCCAACCGCTCGGCACTGATGGAAATAGTCGAGGACCGTCATAAAAGAGCCTCAATGATAATAACATCACAGCTTCCGGTTAACTGCTGGCATGAAGTAATCGGAGAAAAAACAGTAGCCGATGCCATACTTGATCGCATCGTGCATGACGCTCACCGGATAGAGCTCCGGGGAGAGTCTCTGAGAAAGACCAGGGAAAAACAGAAAAACATGGAGATAATGAACTAAAAAAGTTAAATTTGTTTAACCACTTTCTACCGTGAGAAAGCTCTCTTTAAAGGACCAACTCTGATGTGGTCAATTTACTCCGGCGCAATGTGGTCAGATTATCCGGCGTATGCAGTAAATAGTCATCAGAAACTTTAATTTCCCCTTCATATTTAACTTGCTTTGAACCTTGAGGATAAACAATTCGCCCGATGCCTTTTCCACCTTCAAAGTCGCCTTCATAATAGATACCATCGAGTGTATATCCTCTCAGGGGACCTGAGTTTACAAATGATCTCCTCTCTCCCTCCTGAACATAATAAGTATTAAAAACTGCTGCCCAGCCATTGAGATATATTGCATCTAAACCCAATAAAAATTCGCCAGTGTATTTATCAAAAGGTTTCCTCCCCCTTATCATAAAGCCAGTACCAATGCTATCATTGTTTAAATTCAATTTTAAAAAAAAGTCTCTGCAATAATATATATACTCTCCAATTCTAGCGCCATCTTTATATGTCTCTTCGATCCACACTCCATCATAGTAATTACATGTATAAGTTTTCCCATCATGCTGGCATACACTATTAAGCCATTCACCGATGATAATCATCGAACCGTCATCCATCATTCCATAACCACTCATAGTTCCATTAGACCATCCACCTGTGTAAGTACCTAATTCTGTTGACAGTTCTGTGACAGTTTTTGCTTCTTGAGATTGAAGTGCTTTTAATCTCGGATCCTCATTATATTTCTTTTTTGCATAGTCTCTTAACGACATCGTTAGTTTCCCATTTGTCCAATAACCAAAATCTTTCTTATAGCCATTTTGTGAGAATCCGATTCCGTTTTGTAAATCATTGTTCCATTGACCAAAATATTGACTTCCACTTTCCCAAACGAAAAAACCAATACCTGTCATTCTATTGCTCTTTAACTCACCAACATACCAATCAGGTGAATTCCATTCCTTAAAGCCAAAACCTTCAATTAATCCATTTGTCCATTGGCCTCGATAGCGATATAATCCATTGCTGTTATTAGAAAAAATTAATGTACCGAGTCCGTGAGGAATACCATTTGCGTTCACTGTTCCTTCGTAATTTCCATTTGTAAGTTGTTTCTTGGTATACTGTATTGATTCTGGCACATATTTATATTTTGTCGGCTGACTATTCACTGTGATTGATGGCAACAACATGAATGCGAATAATAGTGTAAAATAGTTTTTCATAACTGCTAGTTTCTAAATGTTATCGGAATTCAATATTATTAAGACATATCATGCATATTAAGAAAATTATTGTCCTGCAATGATCATCTACACGATTAAGATGGGATAAATAGTTGAATCTGTCCGTGTATTAGGTATCTCACTTATTAACAATTGTATGTACTGCTCAGATTTATGGATAAGGTTGGTTATTTGTTGTACGAAACAAATAATCTTTCCTACATCGTACATACAAGACCTTTAGGACAATTTCAATTAAGTTTATAGAGCAACTCTAACAGGTTTTATCTGTCTATCCATTAAGACCCCAAAAACAGTGAATTTCCCTCAGAAACTGGCCCAAAACTGGCGCCAAAAGAAAACCGCTTACATGAAATCTCACATAAGCGGTTGATAATCTTCGCTCCCCAGCTAGGACTTGAACCTAGGACCCCCTGATTAACAGTCAGGTGCTCTGACCAACTGAGCTACTGAGGAAGATTCGTTGCTCCGAAAAGCGTGGCAAAATTAACCGCTTTAAACGAATTAAGCAATATCTTTGACAAAAATTTCCTGATGAAGAAAATATTGGGTATCGGCAACGCTCTTGTCGACGTGATGACTATTATTCCGGACGAAACCTGCCTCAACCGCTTCAGCCTTCCCAAAGGAAGCATGACAATGGTTGACGCCTCCCGCTCAGGCGAGATCAAACAGGCTATCAATGGCCTCAAAAGAACCCTCGCATCCGGTGGCTCGGCAGGAAATACAATCTACGGCCTCGGCATCATGGGCGTCCACTCATCATTCATCGGGAAAGTGGGACGCGATGAGTTCGGTAACTTCTACGAAAAGGATATGGTTGACGCCGGACTGACTCCCGTGCTTATACGGTCACTGCAGTCGCCTACCGGCACAGCCGTGGCACTGGTGACCCCCGACTCTGAGCGGACATTCGCAACACACCTCGGCGCAGCCACGGAACTCTCGGCTGACGAGCTGAATATGAGCTATTTCAAGGGATACAACATACTCTACGCCGAAGGTTATCTCATCTATAACCTGCCACTGGTGGAGAGAGCCTTTAAGATAGCAAAGGAGAACCGCATGTGCATAGCCCTCGACCTGGCCAGCTTTAATGTGGTGAACGAGATGCACCCCGAATTCGACCGGCTGGTCCGTGAATACGTTGACATCGTCTTCGCCAACGAGGAGGAAGCAAGAGCCTTCACCGGACTCGGCCCTGTGGATGCACTCAATGAAATTTCAAAAAAATGCCATATAGCTGTTGTCAAGACTGGTCCTGACGGATCATGGATAAAGCGCGGCGACGAGGTGATAAAAGTGGATGCCCTGAAGGTAAAAGCCATAGACACCACCGGCGCCGGTGATCTCTACGCTGCAGGATTCCTCTACGGCTTCTCCAACGGATTCAGCCTTGACAAGTGCGGCCTTTTCGGGTCCATACTGGCGGGAAAAGTCATAGAGGTGATCGGGGCACGCATGCCCGAGGAGAAATGGGCTGAGGCAAAAAAGCTCATCCGGGAGATTGCCGCGGAATAATCACTTTACTGACCGCTCACATCCGGCACCTGCTATCATCTGGTTTCTACCTTCTCCGCGGACTGTTGTCGGCAGGACAGTTGCACTTGCCCAGCCGGATGAACCGGTACCCTACACCTGCGGTCACTCCTGCATTGGTGAGGGTGCGCGGATGATCCTCAGGTATGAAGTGCAACAGTCCGTACTGTGCAGCATAAGCCCTGATACTGAAAAAAACGTCCGTTTTGAAACGGTACTGGAATCCTGCACCCACCGTTGCACCCAGCCCGGTCAAATTATCAATGCCAGAGAGACCGGCCTGGAACGAAATAACAGGCCCCGCATCAGCAAAGAACCATTTTAAAAAATCAACCCTGCAAGTCAACGGCAGCGTTATCAGCCCGAAACTCCCCGGCCTGTCCTCCCCGTCTATCCCCGGCGCCGGAGAGGTAAAATAATACTGATGTGAATAAGATAAACCCGTTCCTATGCTGAACCGATCACCAACCAGCCTCCGCAGATCCACACCTGCAGTCCAGTAGCCCTGACCG